>ENA-UPSB01000166-UPSB01000166.1-bioreactor-metagenome-genome-assembly--contig:-NODE-166-length-121059-cov-16.688837_pt1 | contig 121059 bp, 114 predicted proteins | sample MGYA00238182_ERZ773286 | MGnify/ENA primary metagenome ERZ773286 (study PRJEB29026, sample SAMN07631240) | bioreactor metagenome | isolation source: Switchgrass digestor | place: USA: Dartmouth... | reverse complement strand
GACTTTGCCGACAATCTGAAACTGCCCTACCTTGTCGTAGGGCAGTTGTTTTTTATTGTCTGCCTAGCAGGAATACGTTGGCGTCAGAAACGAAATTGCTAAGCCCGTAGCTGATGAGAACCTCGTCGATGCCGTGCTCGGCGATGTAATCCCTGACGCTCGATTTGTTGTACCTTAAGTCAATCGCGTGTATCTCGGAGAAATGCTCAAACAGGAAGGGAATGAAAGCGTCCGCGTAGGAATCGCGGATTATAAGCAGCTTTGGCCCTTCGTGCCCCGTCTTAATCTGGAGCAGAGGCGTGTTGCCGCCGAAGAACATCGAATACTTGTCCTTGGTCTCAAGGCGGCTGTAATCGTAAAGCACGCCTTCCTCCGCCGAGCCAGTCGTGTAGTTGGTGATGCTGAGCCCCTCGTAGTCCTCCACAAAGATGACAATCTTGTCAGGCTCGACGCTTCTTATGCCGGAGCTTGAGTAGGTGGTGCCATAGAAGTTCTCGCTCACCGTGTTCGGCGTAAAGCTGTCCAGGGAGCTTGGCTTAAAGCCCATCGCCTCGGCGAAAGCCCTGTAGCCGTAGTAGGCGCCCAGCGGCGTCCAGTGGTGGTCGGTTCTAAAGTAGATATACTCGTCCCTGTGTTCGTAAAGAGCGGAATAGGTGTCCACATTATTGGCTCCGCTCCTTAAATAGAGGTCCTTGATTAGCTCGTGCTGGTCGACGCTCGGGGCGTTTTTCGGGAGCTTGTCCGCCCAGATTTCAGTCGAGCTCGGGATAAGCGAGAAGTATACGGGTACGCCGATGCCGCCTGCAAATTTGCTCACGGCTCCGATGTTGGTCTCAAGGCGCTTCTGGTCCGGCTTTTCGAAGCGGGTTAGCAGGGTCCCGTTCTCGCCCAGATAGACGCCGTTGTTTTCCTTCTTCTGCAGCGCCAGCTCCACAAAGGACTTGAGCCCTATCCATCCGTCCCTGCCGGCAAACTGGTCGGTGATGTAGGTCTCGAAGGAAGTGGTGAATTTGCCTGAAAAAAGGCTGTCGAGGCTGAACTTGGGGGCCTGCTCGAGCATTCTGTTTTCCGCCTCGGAGAAGGTCCTGTCCGGCGTCAACAGATTGATTATAAAGAAACCGCCGATAAAGGCCAGAAAGAGGATGACCTGTATCAAGCTTGAGATTTTCTGCCTTTTCATAGCCTGTGCTCCCTAGAACCTGAAGTAGAGGAACGGATTGTAGGTCGCGTCCACGAGATATGCGGTCGAAATAATCAGCACGAATGCAATCAACACAGGTATCGCAATCTGCCTGCTCTTTACCGGCAGCCGGTTCATAAGCTTTACACCCAGCGGGGTTGAGGCAAAGGCCATAATAATCAGCGAGGGCAGGTAGCTCATGAAGTAGTAGCTCACCGTCGGGTTGGTAAAGCCCGCGCCGCCGCCGAACATCGCGGAAACGTAAGTAAGGCAGCTTCCGAGGTCCTCAATCGCGAACAGCGCCCAGCCGACGACTACTAAAAAGAGAGTATAGATGTGCGCGATGAAGGCGGGCGCCTTTTTGAGCCAATTCAGAAGGAAGGCTTTCTCAATCATCAGGAGTATCGCGTAGTAAATGCCCCAGAGCATGTAGTTCCAGCTCGCTCCGTGCCAGAAGCCGGTTATGGCCCATACGATGAAGATGTTTAAGAAGGTGCGCAGCGTACCTTTGCGGTTTCCGCCGAGCGGGATGTAGACGTACTCGCGGAACCAGGTTCCGAGCGAAATATGCCAGCGCCGCCAGAACTCCGTAATGCTCTTTGAAATATAGGGATAGTTGAAGTTTTCAAGGAACTCGAAGCCAATCATGCGCCCGAGCCCTATCGCCATGTCCGAGTAGCCGGAGAAGTCAAAGTAGATTTGGAAGGAGAAGGCGATTATCCCGAGCCAGGCGCCGAGGGTTGTCAGCTCCTCGGCCGGCATGGCCTTGTATACGTCCCAGAGCATTCCAATATTATTGGCAAGAAGGACCTTTTTCGCAAGCCCCACGACGAAGCGCTGTACGCCGGAAGCGAACTTCTCGACGCTGTGCTCGCGCTCGTTCAGCTGCTCGGCGACGTCCTTGTAGCGCACAATCGGTCCCGCTATGAGCTGCGGAAAGAGCGAGACATAGTCGCCGAACTTGATGATGTTCCTCTGAACCGGGGAGTCGTTCCTGTACACGTCTATCGTGTAGGACATGGTCTGGAAGGTGTAGAAGGATATGCCTATAGGCAGCGAGACACCGAGCGGCTTCAGCGAGCTGAAGGCCGGGATATGCGCGAGATTCGTTATGAAGAAGTCGATGTATTTGAAGAAGAACAGCAGCGAGAGATTAATTACGACCGAGCAAAGGACGAATATGCGCGCCTTTTTATCGTTTGCACGGTATTTGTTGACCAGCATTCCCAGCACGTAGTCGACCACGGTTGAAAAAATCATCAGCGAGACATAAACAGGCTCGCCCCAGCCGTAGAAAATCAGATTGACTACGAAAAGCACTACGCAGCGCCATTTTAAAGGCGAGAGGTAATATAGCGCCAGCACGACTGGCAGGTAGATGAACATAAATAAGATGCTGGAAAAGACCAAAAAAATACACCTTCTTTAGTTTTAGCTGTCGCCTGATTCTTTCTTTTTCTCCGCCTTAAAGCTGCCTAGCGGGTTGGCGCTGGCCGCTATTCTCAGCTCGGTGTTGTCGATATGCGTATAAATCTCGGTTGTGTTGAGGTGCTCGTGCCCCAGAACTTCCTGCAGGGTCCTTATGTCCACGCCGTTTTTTAGCATAAGCGTTGCGGCGGTGTGGCGCAGCTTGTGCGAGGAGTACTGGCTTGAGTCGAGCCCCGCCGCGGCGATATGGTTTTTGACAAGGTGGTGGACGGTCTGGCGGCTTATGCGCCTTCTCCTGTTGGAGAGGAAGAGGGCGTTTTTGTCAATCGCCGCGATGCTTTTCCTTACGGCGAGGTAATCGTTGATTGCGGCGGCGCAGGCCTCGTTCAAATAGACTATGCGCTCCTTGTTGCCTTTTCCGCGCACTCGTATGTGGTCGCCCGCGATGTCGGAAAGGTTGAGACCCACGACCTCTGATATTCGCAGGCCGCAGTTCAGGAAAATCGTAAGGATGCAGTAGTCGCGCTCCCTGTTCTCGCCGTCTACCGAGCTTAAGAGGGCCTTGCACTCGTCAAGCGTGAGATACTGCGGCAGCGACTTGACCGTCTTGGGGGAGTCGAGGTGCTGCACGGGATTTTTGTCGAGCAGCTGCGCTTTTACGGTTAAGTACTTGTAAAAGGAGCGTATGGCCGCAATTTTTCTCGCGCGCGACCTTGCGCTCAGACCGTATTCGGGCTCGTTTTCCCTTTGGTTGCGCACCCTGTCCCTTGAGAGGTAGGAGAGGAAGGAATAGACGTCGGAAAGGGTTACGGATTTGACTAAATCGAGGTCCACGTCGGAAATCGAAATATCGCTCAGCTCCGTATTCCTAGGGACAAGCCCTTTTTCGAGCTTTATGAAGCGGAAAAAGGTGCGCAAATCGAGATAATACTCCTCGACTGTGCGCTTTGAGTGGCCTTTTATGGTCTCGTGATATATAAGGAAACCCTTGATAATCTCAGGTGCTTCGCTCCTGTAGTCCATTGCCTGCGACCTCTCGACTTTTTTTTAAGTCTACCTAAAATAACCGCAAAAGTCAAACATAATGAGGACAGGCGATTAATATACTTTTGGGGGAGGGAGCTGAGCAAGATGAGAAGATACAGAAGGATGAAAAGCTACAGAAGACGCAGCTCGAGGGCGGCAAACTGGTTTTTCGCCTGCTGTCTGATATTGTCGTTTGTCGTGGCCCTTAAGGTCTGCGTGCCGGATATCGGGGAGCGCGTCAAAAAGACGATTTCGCCTATAATCGACGGCACGGCGGACTATAAGGCGGCCTTTACATATTTCGGAGAGGCTCTGGCCGGCGACGGCAGCTTCACCGACGTTTTCGCGGCGATATTCAACCTGGAAACGGAGCAGAATTGACTTGTACTTTGGAAAAGTATTTGTCAGCGGAGGGGCGGTGCTCTGCTTCTCGGCTTTTTGCCTTTTGGTAAGCGGAGAGCTGCTGTTCATCACCCTGATTGCCGGCTTTGTCCACGAGCTTGGGCATTATCTCGCGCTCAGGCTTCTCGGGGGGAAAATTACGGAGTTTCGGTTCGAGTCGACTGGCGCCGCGATAATATACGAGGGCAGCTCGATGTCGTACATGGCTGAGCTTTTAGCGGCGCTCGCCGGCCCGGTTTTCAGCTTTGTGCATGCCTATATCTGCGCTCTAATAGGGAAGAGGTTCGGAGAATTCTGGTTTACGCTCTCGGGCGTAAGCCTGGTTTTATGCGCCTTTAACCTGCTCCCCGCCACTTTGCTCGACGGCGGGCGGGTTTTGCATATGCTGCTTGCGCATCTGCTTGACGCGGACAGCGCCGAGAAGATTTGCTTTGCGGTAAGCTGCCTTGTCTCTTTGTGCATGATGCTGACGGGCCTGTGGCTTCTTCTCAGAACGGGGTGGAATTTTACTCTGCTAGTGAGCGGCGTCTGGCTCTTTATCGGCACGGCTATTGTAAAAAGGAGAGTTTGGGTATAAAATACATAGGAAGTATAACCGAAAGGTAAGATGTAATGCAGCCCAAACTTGAGCGAATTCTGCCCAAAGTGCAAAAGCCTGCGCGGTATACGGGCGGAGAATATAAGCAGATAGTCAAGGACAAGTCCCAAGTAGATTTGCGTTTCGCCCTCTGCTTTCCCGACACCTACGAGATAGGCATGTCGAACCTCGGGCTTAAAATACTCTACGGGGTTTTAAACAACATGAGCGGCATCTGGTGCGAGCGCGTCTTCGCTCCCTGGGGCGACATGGAGGAGGAGATGAGGAAAAACTCGATTCCTCTCTACGCTCTCGAGAGCGGCGATGAGCTCAGGGAGTTCGACATAATCGGCTTCTCGATAGGCTACGAGATGGCCTACACAAACGTCCTGAACATGCTGGACCTGGCGAACATCCCGCTTCGCTCGGAAGAGCGCGGCGAAGAGTTCCCGCTTGTTATTGCGGGCGGGACCTGCGCTTATAACCCGGAGCCGCTTGCGGACTTCATAGACATTTTCCTGCTCGGGGAGGGCGAGGACCTTCTGCCCGAGCTGGTTTCGCTTGTTCGCGAAATGAAGGGAGCGGACAGGCCCTCGCTTTTAAGGGCGGCGGCTAAACTGGAGGGAGTCTACGTCCCCTCTCTCTACAGCGTCGAATATAATAAGGACGGTACGATTAAGTCGATTGTTCCTCACGAGGGCGCGCCCGCCGTAGTCACAAAGCGCATAGTGCAGGATTTTGAAAATTCCTACTTTCCGAGCGAAACGATAGTTCCCTCTACCGAAATTGTGCACGACCGCACCGTGCTCGAGCTTTTCCGCGGCTGCATACGCGGCTGCCGCTTCTGCCAGGCGGGCTTTGTCTATAGGCCCGTCCGCTCGCGGAGCGCCGAAAAGCTCAAGGAGCTTGGAATAAGCGCGCTTAGAAACTCCGGCTATCAGGAGATAGGGCTTTCGTCCTTAAGCACAAGCGACTACAGGGAGCTTAAGGAGCTCTGCGACGGGCTCCTTGAGTGGTGCGAGCCGAGGAACGTAAGCCTCTCTCTGCCCTCGCTCCGCGCCGACAACTTCTCGATGGAGATTATGGAGCGCGTGCAGAAGGTAAGGAAGAGCGGCCTTACCTTCGCTCCCGAGGCGGGCTCCCAGCGCCTGCGCGACGTCATAAACAAGAATGTGACCGAGGAGGACATCCTTAACACCTGCCGCACCGCCTTCGAGGGCGGCAGAAACAGCGTTAAGCTTTACTTTATGCTCGGCCTTCCGACCGAGACGGACGAGGACGTGCTCGCAATATCGGAGCTTGCCTATAAAATCGTCAGGCTCTGGAAGGAGTGCGCGAAATCCAGGGCCGGCGGCGTGCACATAACCCTCAGCACCGCCTGCTTTGTCCCGAAGCCGATGACGCCCTTCCAGTGGGAGGCGCAGGTCACGACGGAGGAATACCTGCGCAGAGTCAAACTCCTGTGCGACAGCATGCGCTCGAAAGCGATAAGCTACAACTGGCACGACGCCGAGACCAGCCTCATCGAGGCAGTATTGTCGCGCGGAGACAGGCGGCTCGGAAAGGTTCTTGAGGAGGTGCAGAGAACCGGGGGCAGAATGGAGTCCTGGAGCGAGTACTTCTCCTTCGAGCGCTGGAAGGCAGCCTTTGAAAAGCATGGGCTTGACCCCGCTTTCTACGCAAACCGCGTCAGAAGCAGGGAAGAGGTCCTGCCCTGGAGCCATCTCTCCGCCGGCGTGTCCGAGGACTTTCTCTGGAGCGAGCGCGAGGCCGCCTACAGAGGCGAAATCACCCCCGACTGCCGGGTGCAGTGCATGGGCTGCGGCGCGAGCCTCCTTTACAAAGGAGGTTGCTGCGATGCATAAGTACCGTCTCATATTTGAAAAGAAGGGGCGGGCGATTTATATCTCGCACCTCGATTTGATGCGCACCTTCCAGCGCGCGTTCCAGCGGGCTGAGGTAAAGGTAAGGCATACGGAAGGCTTCAACCCACGGCCGCGCATGTCAATTGCCTTACCCCTCTCGCTCGGAATGGAGGGCCGCTGCGAGATACTCGATTTTGAAGCCGCAGAGCCGCTGGACGGAAGCCTCGTCCAGAAACTCAACGCGGTTATGCCCGAGGGAATAGTCGTCAGGGAGCTGCGGGAAAACACTCGCGATGTCTCCGAAATCGCATGGATAAGGTACAATCTCAGGCTGGTATACGACAGCGGGGTGCCGCAGGGCTCCGCCGAGGCCATCGGCCGTCTCCTTAAATCGGACGGCGTGGTGATTCGCAAGAAGACCAAGAGGGGAGAGGCGGATTTTAGCATAAGCCCATGTATAAACTCGCTCAATATGGTACAAGATGGAAGTAACGAGCTCCTCTTGGACGTAGTTGTCTCGGCCCAGAACCCGAGCCTGAACCCAATGCTGATAATTGAGGCCATCGGCAAATATCTGCCGGAAATGGCGCCCGATTTCGTCCGCTGCGCGAGGCTTGAGATGCTTGATAAGGAACTTTTGCCGTTTTGAGCGGATTTGATGTGTAAAACTTTTATAATTTATTGGATTTTACTTGCATTTTTTGCGGCTTTATGATATTATACCTCGACGTATGGAAATTGCGTTTTTCCATTATCGGGACGGTCCTCTGCCGGGGCGCGGTACATTATGTATTCGGCACGAACGTCTGTCACGAAGGGAGGAGAAAGAGACATGGATCTTGTAAAAGCTCTCGAAGATCGTTACAAAAAGCCGGAGATTCCTGAGCTGAACGTTGGCGATACCGTTAGGGTATCGATCAAGGTGAAGGAAGGCAACCGCGAGAGAATCCAGGCTTTTGTCGGAACGATAATCGCCAAGAAGCATGGCGGTATTAACGAGACCATCACTGTCCGCCGCGTTTCTTACAATGTCGGCTGTGAGAAGGTTTTCCCCATCCACTCGCCCATCATCAGCTCGATAGAGGTATTAAGACGCGGTAAAGTGCGCCGTGCCAAGCTCTACTACCTCAGAGAGAGAGTGGGCAAGGCTGCGAAGACCAAGGAAAAGATATAAACAAAAGAGGGGCTATCGCCCCTTTTTTTGTTAAAGGAGGCTTAGGGCATGTCGGCAAAGTCCGAAATCTACGACTGGCTGCAGTGCATAGTCGTGGCTCTTGTCGCAAGCATTCTGATTTTCGTCTTTGTAGGGCGCGTTATCGGCGTGATTGGCCCTTCCATGGTCCCTACTCTCGAGGATGGGGATATGGTCGTGATGTCGCATCTCTTTTACACTCCCAAACAGAACGATATTGTCGTATTTACGAAATTCAGCTACGACAACAATCCCCTCGTTAAAAGGATAATTGCGGTGGAAAACCAGACTGTTGACATAAACTTCGCGACAGGCGAGGTCTGGGTTGACGGCAAGCTTCTGGACGAACCTTATATCGCGGACCTGACAAGGCGCCAGTACGACATCGAATTTCCCGTGACCGTACCGCCGGGCTGCGTCTTTGTAATGGGAGACAACCGCATGGTGAGCTACGACAGCCGCGCCAGCGCCATAGGCATGGTCGATGAGCGCTGCATACTGGGAAAGGTATACGCCGTCATTGCCCCGCTTAAAAACTTCGGAGCGGTGAGCTGACATGAGCGAGGAGCTGCAAATCCAGTGGTTTCCCGGCCATATGACGAAGGCGCGGCGCATGATAAGCGAAAACCTGCGCCTTGTCGATATCGTCTGCGAGATAATCGACGCGCGGATTCCCGTCAGCAGCCGGAATCCGGACCTGGATGAGCTCGCGGGCCAGAAGCCGCGGCTTATCATAATGAACAGAATAGACCAGGCAGACCCTGCCGTTACAAAGCTCTGGACGGAGTATTTTATAAAGCAGGGTCTTTTCACAATTGAAGTAGAATGCAAAACCGGCTCCGGCGTGAGCGGCTTTCCCTCCGCCGTGCGCGAGATATTGAAGGATAAGCTCGAGGCTTACGCGAAAAAGGGGCTCAAAGGGCGGCCGGTACGAGCGATGGTTGTCGGGATACCCAACGTCGGCAAGTCCTCGTTTATTAACCGCATCGCAAAGCGCAAGGTCGCGGCGGCTTCCGACAAGCCGGGCGTGACCCGCGGCAAGCAGTGGATAAAAATTGGCGCGGATTTGGAGCTATTAGACACGCCGGGCATACTCTGGCCGAAGTTCGACAGCCAGGAGGTGGCCGAAAACCTCGCCTTTACCGGCGCCATCAAGGACGAAATTCTCGACGTCGAAACCCTGGCTGCAAACCTCATGTCGAGGCTCAGGGAGTCTTACCCGCAGAGCATTGAAAACCGCTACAAGATAAGCCTGTCGGAGAACGACAGCGGCTTCGACCTTCTTGAAAAAGCCGCGAGAAAGAGAGGATTTCTCGTCTCTGGCGGGGATGTCGATTTGGAGCGGATGGCGAAAATTCTGCTTGACGAGTTCAGAGGCGGCCTTTTGGGGCGCATTTCGCTTGAAAAACCGCCTGGAGAGGTATAAAATGGAGTTGTGGAGTTTTGAAAACAGGCTTTACGACAGCGGCTGCGGCCTCATATGCGGCGTAGACGAGGCAGGGCGCGGTCCTCTGGCCGGGCCCGTTTTCGCCGCTGCCGTAATTTTGCCGCGAGGCATTGACATACCGGGGCTGAACGATTCGAAAAAACTGACCGAAAAGCGCCGCGAGGAGCTCTTTGATGTGATTACAAATTGCGCGCTGTCATACGGCGTCGCCTTCGCGACCGAGCAGGAAATCGAGGAGCTCAATATCTTAAATGCGACCTTTCTCGCGATGAACAGGGCGATAGCCAAACTGAGCATAAGGCCCGAGCTTGCGCTCATCGACGGCAACCGGAACAGCGGCATAAAAATCCCGAGCATTCCGGTGGTCGGAGGAGACGGGCTCTGCGCATCGATTGCCGCGGCCTCCATCCTCGCGAAGGTTTCAAGGGACAGGTATATGATTGAAATTGCCAAGAAGTACCCGCAGTACGGCTTTGAAAAGCACAAGGGCTACGGCACGGACCAGCACTACAGGTGCCTGCGCGAGTACGGCATAACGGCCATCCACCGCAAAAGCTTCCTTAAAAAGCTGAGCGGGGAGGTACTGGGACTTTGAAAACCAAGCTTCTCGGGCGGGAAGGCGAGGCGAGGGCCGCCGAGTACCTCAGAAAAAAAGGCTACAAAATCATCGGCATGAATTACAAAACCCGCTTCGGGGAGATTGACCTCATAGCGGAGGATAAAAGGCACATCGTTTTCGTTGAAGTGAAGCTCCGCAGGGACGCGCGCTTTGCCGAGGCGCGCGAATTTGTCGACCGGCGCAAGATTGAGAGAATCAAGACCACGGCTGAAATCTGGCTTTCGCAGAACGAGACCGAGAAGCGCGCCCGCTTCGACGTCATCGAGATATATTTTTCGGAAGGTGGGGCCGAAAAAGAGGAAGTAATCCACCTGGAGGACGCCTTTCAATGAATATCCCGCTTTTCGACGCGCACTGCGACACGGCCTTTCAGATGGTGCTCAGGGGATACGGGCTTTTTGAAAACACAGGGCACACGGATTTAAAGCGGGGGCTTAGGTATTCTCCCTACGCGCAGTTTTTCGCCCTGTTTGCGATGGACGAGGCCGAAATGCCGGAGCGCTGCGGGCATTTAAGAGGCTTTAGGGCCGAGGACTTGTTTGAGCTTGAGCTCAAAACGCTTCTTACAGAGTTTGAAAACAGAAGCGACTGCATAGCGCTCTGCAAAACGGCCGGGGACGCCCGGAAGGCGTTAGCTTCCGGCAGAGCCGCCGCGTTTTTATCCATCGAAGGAGCCGAGCTCATCGGCTGCAGTATTGACAGGCTCTACGAGATGAAAAGACTCGGCCTAAGCTCGCTGACACTAAGCTGGAACAGGCCTAACGCCCTTGTTGCGGACAGCGGCCTTACGGCGCTCGGCAGGGATTTTGTGCGGGCCTGCAACGAGCTTTCAATAATAATCGACGTATCACATTTGAGCGACAGAGCCTTCTGGGACGTAATTGAGCTTAGCGATTCGCCGGTGATAGCCAGCCACTCCAATTCGCGCGCGCTCTGCCCGCACGGACGCAACCTTACGGACGAGCAGTTTCGCGCGATTTGCGAGTCAGGCGGAGTGGCCGGAATTAATTTATACTCGAATTTTCTCGGCGAAAACCCGACCGTGGACACCGTCGTGTCGCATATCGAGCATTTTCTGTCGCTGGGCGGGGAGAAGAACATAGCGATAGGTTCGGATTTCGACGGCTGCGACAGCCTGCCCGAAGGCATAGGCGGCATTGAAGATATAGATAAAATTTACAACGAGCTTTTGCGGAGAGCCTACCCGCCGGAGCTTATTAGGAGTATTTTTTTTGACAATTTGATGAGAGTGGTGGGAGAAGTATGCGTTACCTAAGTACAAGAGACAGGCGCACGAGGTTCATGCCGGCGGATGCGATAGCCATGGGCCTGGCGAGGGACGGCGGACTGTTCGTGCCGGAAGTTTTCCCGAGGCTGTCCCAAAACTCGCTTAAGTCCATGTGCGAGATGTCGTATCAGCAGCGCACGGTGTTCGTGCTGACTCCTTTCCTTGAGGATTTCACCGCTTCCGAAATAGGCAGCTTTGCTACCAAGGCCTACAATACGGAGAAATTCGACACACCCGAAATAGCGCCCCTCAGGGCGATAGAGCCGAACACGTTCTTCCTTGAGCTCTGGCACGGACCGACCAGCGCCTTCAAGGACATGGCCCTTCAGATGCTGCCGCATCTTCTCATAACATCCCTTAAAAAGAAGCTTGAAAAGAAGAACGTCTGCATTCTTGTCGCCACTTCCGGCGATACGGGCAAGGCGGCGCTCGAGGGATTCAGCGACGTCGACAGGACGCGGATAATCGTCTTCTACCCCCGCGACGGGGTGTCCGATATACAGAAGCTACAGATGGTCACCCAGGAGGGCAAGAACGTAGGCGTCTTTGCCGTCGAGGGCAATTTCGACGACGCCCAGAGCGGGGTCAAAGCCATCTTCTCCGACCCGGACCTGCGCGAAAGGCTTGAAAGCAGGGGCTATTTCCTCTCGTCCGCAAACTCGATAAACTGGGGAAGGCTGCTCCCGCAGATTGTCTATTATGTTTCCGCATACTGCGACCTTGTAAAGGAGGGCCGCATCTTTCTCGGCGAGCAGGTCCACGTCTGCGTGCCCACAGGGAACTTCGGAAACATACTCGCGGCCTATTACGCGAAGAAGATGGGCGTTCCCATCGGCAAGCTCATCTGCGCTTCAAACTCAAACAACGTGCTTACCGATTTCATAAACACAGGCACCTACGACAAGAACCGCAGGTTCTACACGACCATTTCGCCGTCGATGGACATCCTCATCTCGAGCAATCTCGAGCGGCTCCTCTTCGACCTCTCGGATTACGACGACGAGCTTATCACCTGGTATATGAAGAAGCTCGCCGAAACGGGCGTATACACGGTCAACCAGACGATAAAGTCGAAGCTCGACACTTACTTCTGGGCAAATTACTGCGACGACGAAAAAACGAAGATGGTGATACGCGCGGTTTACGGCAAATATAATTACCTCATAGACCCGCACACGGCTGTAGCCTTCGACGTGCTCAACCATTACAGGTATAAAACCGGCGACCAGACGCCCGCAATCGTGGCGTCGACCGCAAGCCCCTACAAGTTCTGCGACAGCGTGCTCTCCGCGCTCGGCGAGGACACCCGCATGAAAAGCGGGCTTGAGCTTATCGACAGGCTCTCGGAAGTCACCGGCACAGAGCCTCCGAGGCCGCTGCTTGAGCTCAGGAGCAAGCCTGTGCGCTTCGACAGGTCCGTAAGGAAGGAAGACATGATTAAGGTCGTCGAGGATATGCTGCTTAAATAGAGCGCGGCCGGCTTTGAACCGGCCGCTCCGAGGTTATTTTTTGTCGGTGAAGGTCGCACAGAAGGTATCAGTCTTGCGCGTGGAATCGTAACCGCCCACCGTGATTTTCTCCGCGACGCACCTTTTTTGATTGTTGTCGTTATAAATGCAGTTTACCGCAGTGCAGGCTACGGTATGAACGCACTCCTGTCTTTGTTGGGTTTTGTCAGCCATTGTTGCCTCTCCTTTACTGTTGATTGCCCGTCCGGCTAGACTAGTATTGTCAAATACACTTATACCTATTCTACGGAGGTATGAATGTCTCTCTACGCCATCGGTGACCTTCATTTGTCTCTCGGCTCCGACAAGCCAATGGATGTCTTCGGGGGAAGCTGGGAAAATTATGTTGAAAAGATTGAATCGGGTTTTGCAAAGCTCAGGCCCGACGACATCTGCGTGCTCTGCGGCGACCTGACATGGGGAATGACAATCGAGGAGGCTCTGCCGGATTTCCGCTTTATCAGCGGGCTGCCAGGGAGAAAGATTGTGCTGAAGGGAAACCACGATTACTGGTGGACGACGGCGACGAAGGCATATCGGATTTTCAGGGAAAACGGAATAGACGGGATTGACATTCTTCACAACAATTGCTATTTCTACGGAGAAATCGCGATATGCGGGACCAGGGGCTGGTTCTACGAGGAGGAGACCCACGGCCCGCACGACAAGAAGATAATGAACCGCGAGGTTATGCGCCTTGAAACCTCGCTGAAGGCGGCGGGAAGCGCCGAGAAAATATGCTTCTTCCATTATCCGCCGATTTACAAGGATTACCGATGCACCGAGATTCTGCAGCTGCTTGAAGATTACGGCGTTAAGATTTGCTGCTACGGGCATATCCACGGCGCAGGCAGAAAGTACGCTGTTGAGGGCAGCTACGGCGGAGTTGAGTACCGCATGGTGTCCGCCGACCACCTTAATTTTACTCCCTATAAAGTTTTGGATTGAAATTTGGATTGAAAAATGTAAAAAATGTTGCTAATATTATAGAATATCTGTTACAATATAGAACCGTCACAAATAATATATGATATTGCAAAAGAAATGCCTGAAGGCGCACGGCCGGGGCAATAACAATGGAGGGCTTTTTTGATGATAGTCAAAGGTGTAGAGAGAAAAGAGAAGAATACAGCGCTTCTTACAGTCGAGGTTGACAAAGAGAAGTTTGAGGAGGCTATATACGCTGCGTACAAGAAGAACAAGAACAAGATAAGCGTACCCGGATTCAGAAAGGGCAAGGCCCCTCTTAAAATAATCGAGAGCATGTACGGCAAATCGATATTCTATGAAGACGCCGTCGATGCGATTGCCCCCGAGGCCTACGCTTTCGCGGTTGAACAGGAAAAGCTCAACGCGGTCGGACGCCCGACGATTGCCGACATGAATATTACCGAGGACAGGGTGCTGACCCTGACCTTTAAAACCGCGCTCTATCCGGAGGCAAACCTCAAGCAGTACAAGGGCCTTGAGGCGGTGAAGGCCGAGGTCGTTGTCACCGACAAGGACGTTGACGATGAAATCAACAAGGTCCGCAACAGAAACTCAAGGCTGGTGTCGGTGGACCGCGAAGCCAGGACGGGCGATATCGTCACCATCGACTTCGAGGGCTTTATTGACGGTAAGGCCTTCCAGGGCGGAAAAGCCGAGAAGTTCAACCTCAAGCTCGGCTCCGAGAGCTTTGTGCCCGGCTTTGAAGAGCAGATAGTCGGCATGAAGATCGGGGAGGAGAAGGATATAAACATTACCTTCCCGGAGGACTACGCTCCTGAGTTTGCCGGCAAAGACGCCGTATTCAAGATTAAGCTGCACGAGGTCAAGGAGACGATTTACCCCGAGCTTGACGACGAGTTTGCAAAGGACGTCTCCGAGTTCGATACTCTTGAGGAATACAGGAAGAGCATTGCCGATAAGATTAGGAAGGAAAGAGAAGAGGCTGCGAACAACGCCTACAAGCAGGAGATACTGCAGAAGCTTATCGACAACCTCGAGGCCGACATCCCCGAAGAGATGATTGAGGAGCGACTGGATAGGATGCTCGAGGAATACGAGGCGAGGCTGCGCTCGCAGGGCCTTGGGCTCGAAGACTACCTCAGAATGGTCGGCGTAAGCCTTGACGACTTCCTGAACAGCGGCAGGATAAACGCCGAGAATCAGGTCAAGGTCTCCGTCGCGCTCAAAAAGGTTGCCGAGCTCGAAAACATCGGAGTCACCGATGAGGAGATTGAGGCGGAGTACAAGAAGCTCGCCGACGAATACAAGATGGACATCGAAAAGGTCAAGATGGTTATTCCTCCCGAGCAGATGAGAACCGACCTTGTTATGATGAAGGCCGAGGACTTCGTCTGCGAAAACGGAGTAAAGCTCAAAGAGCCCAAGAAGGAAGACAAGAAAGAGGAAACCGCTAAGGAGGATACAGCCGCGGGGAACGAAAACGCCGGCGATGAAAAGGCGGAAGCCCCCAAGGCAAAGAAGACCGCGGCCAGGAGAACCACAAAGAAGTCAACTGAAAAGAAGGCCGAGAAGGCGGCGGAGGAAGAATAAGCTGGAGAATTCTGTATATTTCCATCTTCCTCTGGTTAGGATTTTCTCGTTGACAGTTTAGTTTCTACGAAAAGGAGGAGATATTGTGAGTCTAATTCCATATGTAATAGAGCAGACGGCAAGAGGAGAACGCTCTTACGACATTTTCTCGAGACTGCTCAACGACAGGATTATCATTCTGTCCGAGGAAGTGACCGACGCCACAGCGAGCGTAATCATAGCCCAGCTTCTCTATCTTGAGGCTCAGGACCCCGACAAGGACATTCATTTCTATATCAACAGCCCCGGCGGCTCCGTCACCGCGGGCATGGCAATCTACGACACGATGAAGTACATCAAGTGCGATGTATCCACAATCTGTGTGGGTCTGGCCGCGAGCATGGGCGCCTTCCTGCTCTCCTCCGGCACCAAGGGCAAGAGAATTGCTCTGCCGAACGCGGAGATTATGATTCATCAGCCTTCGGGCGGCGCGAGAGGCCAGGCTACCGACATTCAGATACAGGCCGCGCGCATTGCAAGGCTTAAGAAAAAGCTCAACCAGATTCTGGCTGAGAACACCGGCAAACCCATCGAGGTTATCGAGAGGGACTGCGAGAGAGATTATTTCATGACCGCCGAGGAATCGCTTGAATACGGAGTGATCGATAAGATCATCACGTCCCGCTGAAAAGAAAAATACAAGTAAAGGATAGTAATTTATTATGGCTGGTACTGACGACAGAAAGGCTATTCGCTGTTCTTTCTGCGGAAAGCACCACGACGAGGTGCAGCGCTTAATAGCAGGCAAGAGCTCGTATATCTGCGACGAGTGCATTAAGCTGTGCATGACGATGATTGACGACAGCTATGTTCCTATGAGCAGCAAGAGCGAGCTGCCTGCCCGCACCACTCTGCCCAAACCTGCGGACATAAAGGCGTTTCTGGATTTGTACATCGTCGGCCAGGAGGATGCGAAGATTGCCCTCTCCGTTGCGGTGTATAACCATTACAAGAGAATTTTTTTCGGCGACAGCTCGGATGTCGAGCTGCAAAAGAGCAACATCCTCCTGCTCGGCCCCACGGGCTCGGGCAAGACGCTGTTTGCCCAGACGCTCGCTAAGATTCTCGAGGTGCCCTTTGCGATAGCCGACGCAACCACGCTTACCGAAGCCGGCTATGTCGGCGACGATGTTGAGAACATACTTTTGAGGCTGCTTCAGGCGGCGGACTACGACGTCGAGCTCGCTCAGAAGGGAATTATCTACATCGACGAGATTGACAAGATAGCCAGAAAGAGCGAGAACGCCTCTATAACCCGCGACGTTTCGGGCGAGGGCGTGCAACAGGCGCTGCTTAAGATACTCGAGGGAACAATCGCCAACGTGCCTCCGCAGGGGGGAAGGAAGCATCCGCACCAGGAGTTTATCCATGTCGACACGACCAATATCCTGTTTATTTGCGGAGGCGCCTTCGAGGGTATAGAGAAGATAATCGAAAACCGCATGGACAAAAAGACCATCGGTTTCGGCGCCGATATAAAGAGCAAATCGGAAAAGGATGTCGGCGAGATTCTCCAGAACGTCCAGTCTCACGACCTTTTGAAATTCGGTCTTATCCCGGAGCTTATAGGACGCCTGCCGATAATCGTGCCTCTGCGCGGCCTCGGCAGGGAGGAGCTCCTGAAGATACTTACCGAACCTAAAAACGCGCTTACAAAGCAGTATAAGACGATACTGAAGTACGACAAGGTCGACCTTGTCTTCGAAGACGAGGCTCTGGGCGCGATAGTCGACAAGGCACTGGAGCTGAAAATCGGCGCCAGAGCGCTTCGGAGCATAATGGAGAAGATAATGAGGGACATTATGTTTGAAGTCCCCTCAGACCCCGCGATAAGAAAAGTAATCGTCACAAAGGATTGTGTGGTTAAGGGAGAAAAACCGCAGATAGTCAGAAAATCGGTGCTGTCGAAGGACACGGGAGAGGGAGCGATACCCGCCGAGAGTGCATCCTAGGTCCGGTAACGGGGCTGTCCTGAAGTTTCGGGGCAGCCTTTTTGGCCGTAGTTCAAGATACGCAAACCATTTTGATATGGAGAGCTGAGATGAGCGAAAAAAACGTTGTTATTGAGACAATGCCAATGCTCGCCCTAAGGGGAGTGTCGGCGTTTCCAAATATGATATTGAATATTGATGTGGAAAGGCCAATCTCCGTTGCAGCGCTCGACAAGGCGATGAGCGGTGACAGGAGGATATTCCTGCTCGCCCAGAGAAGCCCGCGCGTGGAGTTTCCGAAGCAGCAGGACCTTTACACAATAGGGACAATCTGCCTCATAAAGCAGATACTGCGCGTACCCAACGACGGAATCAGGGTCATGGTCGAGGGCCTCAGCCGCGCAAGGCTTCTGGAGATAATATCGGATAAGCCCCACTTCGTGGTTAAGCTGGAAAAGCTCGTCGAAAGCAGGCCGGCGAGAATCTCGGGCAAGACTGAGGCGATGCTGCGCCAGTGCTACGGGCTTTACAGCCGCTACCTTGAACTTACCTCCAATCCTTCGCCGGAGGCCATAGCAGCGCTCGCCCTGAGCAACGACCCGGGCTATGTGGCCGATTTCATAGCGCAGAACATCCACCTGCGCCATCCCGAGAAGCAGCAGCTTCTGGAAGAACTTTCTCCGTCCAGGAGAATTGAAAAAATAAACAAGATACTCCAGCGCGAGCTCGAGGTGCTCGAGATTGAGCAGCAGCTCAGGCAGAAGACCCAGGAGCGCATGATGCAGACGCACAGGGAGAATATACTGCGCGAGCAGCTCAAGACCATAAAGTCCGAGCTCGGCGAGGGCGCGGACGAGATGGCCGAGCTCGACGAGTACAGGGAAAAAATCGAAAAGCTGGCCGCTCCCCAGGAGGTGAGGGAGAAGCTTCTGAAGGAGCTCGGGCGCCTTGCAAAGCAGTCCTACGGCTCCGCGGAAGCCGCGGTGATACGCACCTATCTCGACACCTGCCTTGAGCTGCCCTGGTCCAGGACCACGAAGGAGCGCGTTGATGTCCAGATTGCAAGGAAGATACTCGACAACGACCACTACGGGCTTGAGAAGGTAAAGGAGCGCATCATCGAGTTTATAGCCGTAAAGCAGCTTGCACCCGAGATAAAGGGCACGATACTCTGCCTTGTCGGGCCTCCGGGCACAGGAAAGACCTCAATCGCCGCGAGCATCGCAAAGGCGATGAACAGGAAGATGGTGCGAATTTCGCTCGGCGGAGTGCACGACGAGGCCGACATAAGGGGACACAGGAAGACCTATGTCGGGGCGATGCCCGGACGCATAATTGCGGCGATTCTTCAGGCCGGAACAAAGAACCCCGTGATGCTGCTCGACGAGATAGATAAACTCGGGCGAGACCACAGGGGAGACCCCTCGGCGGCCCTGCTTGAGGCCCTGGATTCGGAGCAGAACTCAAAATTCAGAGACCACTATCTTGAGGTTCCCTTCGACCTGTCCGAGGTTTTGTTTATAACTACGGCAAATACCACTGAGACTATTTCACGCCCGCTTCTGGACAGGATGGAGGTAATAGAGCTCACAAGCTACACCGACGAGGAGAAGCTCCAAATCGCAAAGCGCCACCTTCTGCCCAAGCAGCGAAAGAAGCACGGTATAAGCGCGGCGCAACTTAAGATAACGGACGAGGCGATACGCGAAATAATAGCGCGTTACACCCGCGAGTCGGGAGTCCGTGTGCTGGAAAGGGAGCTGGCCGAGATTTGCAGAAAGGTGGCCGTTAAGCTCGTCGACGGAGAGGTCAAGAGCGTAAAAGTAACCTCGGGCGAGCTCGAGCAATACCTCGGAGTGCCAAAGTACAAGCCTGAAGTGACGGTCCAGAAGGACGAGGTCGGCGTTGTGTGCGGCCTTGCCTGGACCGGCGTAGGCGGGGTGATTATGAACGTCGAGGCGTCGGTGCTCGACGGAAGCGGAAAGCTAGAGCTGACCGGCAACCTCGGCGAGGTCATGAAGGAGTCCGCGAAGGCGGCTGTCAGCTATATAAGGAGCCGCTCGAAGGAGCTCAATATCGACCCTGAATTCTACAAGAACAAGGATATCCACATCCACTTCCCCGAAGGAGCCGTACCGAAGGACGGCCCCTCCGCCGGAATAACGATAGCGATAGCCCTGATTTCGGCTCTCACGGGCCGGCCCGTGCGGCGCGACGTGGCCATGACGGGGGAAATCACGCTGCGCGGCAGGATACTTCCGATAGGCGGCCTTAAGGAGAAGACGATGGCCGCTTTCCGGCACGGGATAAAGACGGTTATAATACCGCTTGAAAACGAGCCCGATTTGGAGGAGATTGACCCGACGGTAAGAAACGCCCTGAACTTTGTGGCTGCGGACCATATAGATAATATTCTCGATATAGTCCTCGTAGCCGAAAACAAAAACAAAAACGGCAGAGAAAGCGCTCAGGCTTTAACTCTGCCCCTGAATCAAGGCAAGGTATCTTCGGAAACCGGCTGCGTTTCCGCGCAGTGACACGGTTTCGCCACGAAATTGAGCGGCATAGAATATAACAGGCGGCAGAAGGCGGTCTACACGGCTGCCTTCTGTTTCTTGTAAGACGGACACCGGAAGGGGAAGATTATTTTGGTTTCCTATTTGATTATATGCCGCTCATTAACCCATGCACAGAGGACAGCTAGAGTCTTGGAGCGTGCGGGGATAAGCGCGATTGTAATGAGGCCTCCGGTCAGCATTCCGGAAAAGGGCTGCGTCTACTGCGTGAAAATATCGGAGAAAAGGCTGCGCGAGGCGCTTATTGCTCTGAACAATGCCGGCATGAGCCCCGGGAAGATATACATCCTCTACGCCGACGGAACGGGGGTCGAGGTCAGGCCATGATTTATCTTGACAATGCCGCGACCACCCTGCACAAACCCTACGCGGTCTCCGAAGCCGCTCAGAAGGCGATACGCCGCATGACAACTCCCGGCAGGGGCGGGCACAGCGCTTCGATGCTTGCGGCCGACACGGCCTTCGCCTGCCGCGAGAGGGCGGCGCGGCTCTTCGGGGTGAGCAGCCCCGAGAATATAGTGTTTACCTTCAACGCCACGCACGCTTTGAATATAGCGATTAAGAGCCTTGCCCGGGAGGATACCAGGGTGGTCATAAGCGGCTACGAGCACAACTCCGTAGTGCGCCCGCTCAATGCGATAAGGGCCAGGGTGATTGTGGCCGCCTCGGCGCTCTTCGACCCGGACGATGCGGTTCGCGCCTTTGAAAGAAGGCTCGGCAGCGCCGAGCTTGTAGTCGTTAACCATGTTTCCAACGTGTTCGGCTTTGTTCTGCCCATCGAAAGGATTGCGGAGATGTGCCGGGCGGCGCGGGTGCCGTTTATAATCGACGCCTCGCAGTCCGCCGGCGTGCTTGACATAAATTTCGAGGAGCTCGGGACGGATTTTATAGCGATGCCCGGGCACAAGGGGCTCTACGGTCCGCAGGGCACCGGTATACTTATTGCCAGAGACGGAAAAACTCTGATTGAGGGCGGAACCGGGGGCAATTCGCAGCTGCCCGAAATGCCGGATTTCCTTCCAGACAGGCTGGAGGCGGGCACGCACAACATGCCCGGAATCGCCGGCCTCGAGGAGGGGCTTAAGTTTGTCGAAAAGCTGGGCACAAAAAGGATACTCAAACACGAGAGGGAACTCATAAGGGAGGCTGCCAAGGGCCTTTCGGAGATACCCGGAGTAAGGCTTTTCAGGGCGCTGTACGAGGAGGACCAGACGGGCGTTCTCTCGTTCAACCTCCGGAATTTGCACAGCGAGCAGGTCGCGGCGGAGCTTTCGGAGAGAAAGATAGCGGTAAGGGCGGGGCTGCACTGCGCGCCGCTTGCCCATCGCACCGTCGGGACCCTTTCACAGGGGACTGTGCGCATAAGCGTTTCGGTTTTCAACACCAAGTCCGAGATACACAGGATGCTGAATCATGTTGAAGACATATCGAAAAAAATAATTTTTTAACAAATTTAATAAAAAATTTAAATGTATATTTATTGTCATAAAGTTGTTTATAAGATATAATATCCCAAAGGATTTTATATCCTTTTTCAGCGCCCTCTTAGGAGGGCGCGCTATCAAATTACACCTGTGACAGACCCCAAAAAGTTGTCAGCGCAGGTTTTGCAGATGAAAAATCAGTCGCCGCAGCAGTAAAATTAAGCATTAGTCTGCAGTCTGCACGCCCTCGGAAGCGTGCCGGATTGAAGATGACCGCTAAAGAGAAAGGAGGGCGATGAAATGCTTGCGGGAGTACTTGATGTAGCCTGGAACTACATACAGATGATAAAAATCACGGACATCCTTGATATAGCCCTAATCGCCTTTCTCATTTATAAGGTCATCATTTTCACCGTAAAGACGAACTCGGCGCGCAGCATTATAAAGGGCATAATTCTGATTATCATCGTCATGTGGATGTCAAGCCTCCTCAATCTCAACGTCATCAACTTCCTGCTCGGCAAGACGATGGAGCTTGGCATACTCGCTATAATTATTCTCTTCCAGCCCGAGCTGCGGCGCATGCTGGAGCGCGTCGGAAGCGGAAAGATGTTCAACGTTTTCGGGCGCCAGCTCAAGGAATCGCGGCTTGAGACCGCCATAGAGCAGACGGTTCTAGCCTGCGCCGATATGTCGAAATCCAAGATAGGCGCCCTGATTGTATTTGAGCGCGAGATAAAGATAGACGACCCGATAAAGACAGGAACGATAATAAACGCGGACACGTCGGCGGAGCTTTTGAAGAATATCTTTTATCCCAAAGCGCCTCTGCATGACGGGGCCGTTATCATAAGAAACGACCAGATTGCGGCGGCCGGCTGTATGCTTCCGCTCTCGTCCAACCCCAACCTCAGCCGCGACCTCGGGATGAGGCACAGGGCGGGGATTGGCATGAGCGAAGTGTCGGATGCCGTCGTTGTCATAGTTTCGGAGGAGACAGGTTCGATAGCCGTCGCCGTGGACGGGATGCTCAAGCGGCACCTGGCCCTCGACACCTTCGAAAGGCTCCTGAGAAACGAGCTGCTGCCCAATGAGGAAACCAAGGTAAAGACCGTGGACAGGTTCAGGAATACATTGAAGGTGAAACGAAATGCTGAGGGAAAGAATAAATAGAGTGCTGACCAGCAAGACCTTCTATGTGGCATTTTCCATCATTGCGGCAGTGCTTTTATGGTTTTACGTTTCAAGCGTTGAGAACAAGGACGAGGACGTCACGATATCCAACATCCCCGTGACCTTTATCGGACAGGAGGACCTGTTTGCAACGCGCAGCCTAATTGTAAGCGACAACCGCGAATACACGGTTTCGCTCAGGATAATGGGCAAAAGGAACACCATCTCAAAGCTCAGCAGGTCCAATATTGCGATAAATGTCGACATTTCGGACATAAAAACCCCGGGCACCTATACAAGACTATTCTCGGTGGTCCTTCCGTCGAATATAAACACCGGCGACGTATATATACTAAACAGGACGCCCGAATACATCACGGTTGAAATAAACAAATATATTACAAAGTCCATAGAAATTGAGGGTATTTTCGACGGCAGCGTCAGGGACGGCTATATGGCCGAGCCGCTGATATTCGAGCCTGAGACCATAACGGTCGGGGGCCCGGAGGACGTCGTCTCGCGCATAGACCACGCCTGGGTCATACTCGAGCACGACGACATCAGCGAAACGATTACCCAAAGCCTCGGGTATGTCTTTGTCGATGTGAACGGCAATGAAGTGTCCCTCAAAGGGCTTGACGTGGATACCCCGAGCGTCACGGTGACGCTGCCCGTCGTAAGGGTTAAGGACGTAAAGCTCACGGTAAGGCTGATTCCGGGCGGCGGAGCCACGGAGGATGACGTCGATCTGAGCATCAGTCCCGAGGTAATCACGCTCTCGGGAGAGGACGAAATTCTCGAGGGCTTAAACGAGATAGTCCTTGACGTATACGACCTGTCTGAGATGACTGGCCGGATAAGCAAGAAATACAGCATACCAATACCCCATGGGCTGACCAATCTTTCCGGCGAGACCGAGGCCATAGTGAGCGCATCGATTACCGGCCTGTACACGAAAAAGTTCGTCGTTTCAAATATAAAGCTTGCGAATGTCTCCGAGGGCTACAAGGCCACGCCGGTCACTCAGTTTATTGAGGTGACGATACGCGGCCCGTGGGAGGCTGTCGAGGCGGTCAAGGCTTCCGACATCACAGTCATCGCGGATTTGCGCGACCTTGGCCAGACGACGGGGCGCTATTCCGTGGAGGCTGACATCACTATTGCCGGTAACGACAGGGTGGGGGCTGTCGGCACCTACAACGTTGTCGTGACGATTGGGACCTAGCCTCGAAACGGAAGGAGACTTGCATTATTGACTCAAAACGCCAGAGTTGTTAAGATACTTGATAAGGATTTTGCCGAGGTCACGGTAGAGCGTACCTCAGCCTGCGGAAACTGCGCGTCCTGCGGGGCGAACTGCGCGTTTAAGCACTCGCTTGTAATCAAAGCGAGGAACAAAATTGCCGCAAAGGTCGGGGACAGCGTTCTGATAAGCACAAAGTCCTCGAAGATTTTCCTTGCGGCCTTTGTGGTCTACATTGTCCCCTTCATCCTGTTTTTTGCGGCCTACGCCCTGACTGCGGCGGCGGGGCTTTCGGAGAAGGCCTCGATACTGATAAGCGCCGCCGCGCTTCTCGCGGGCATTGCGACAGCCCGGGTCTACAACCACCATGTCAGGAAAAAACGCGGCATGGAATTTGAGATTGTCGCATTCAACAAGTAGGAGGTCTAGATGTTCGGCTATGTGCGCCCGCTGAAATGCGAGCTGAAGGTCAGGGAGTATGAGCAGTTTAAAACGGCTTACTGCGGCCTGTGCAACACGCTGAGAAAGCGCTACGGCTTCTTTTCACGCTTTCTGCTCAACTACGACTTCACCTTTCTCGCGATGCTCCTATCCTCGGGCGAGGCCTCCTGCGAATTTGAGCACAGGCGCTGCATAGCGTCCCCGTTCCGGAAGAAATGCCTGTGCAGGCCGAACCCCTCGTTTGAGCTCTGCGCCGATTTGAGCCTGATTCTCTTCTACTGGAAGCTGAGAGACACTCTGAAGGACGAGGGCTTTTGGGAAAGGCTGAAGGCCCGCGCCGTCCTGCTGATTCTCGGGCCTTCTTTTAAAAAGGCGAGGCGGAACGCTCCGGATTTCGATGAGAGGGTGTGCCGGAACCTAGGAGAGCTTCAGGCTCTCGAGGAAAACGGGAGCCCCTCAATCGACGAGACCTCGGACAAGTTCGCACTTATTCTTGCCGCGGTCTCGGAAAAAGCCGAGAGCGAAGCGAAAAAGCGGGTGCTTTATCAGATTCTTTACCATATCGGCCGTCAAGTTTACATACTTGATGCGGTTGACGACCTTGAGCGGGACATGAAAAAGGGCAGCTACAACGCGGTGGCGAGGCGCTTTGATATAAAGGACGGGAAACTGAGCGAAGAAGACAAAAAGGAACTTAAAATTACTCTATCGCACTCGGCAGGGATGGCGGCCTCAGCCTTCGAGCTGCTCGAGCAGGGAATGTGGACTTCGATACTTGCAAACATCATTTATCTGGGCATCCCGCGCATTACCTCGGAGGTTCTTGCGGGAACATGGAATAAAAAGCAAAAATACTGAACGAATGGAGTTAACACATGAACGATCCCTACAGCGTTCTGGGCGTGTCGCCCGACGCAAGCGATGAAGATATTAAAAAAGCATACAGAGAGCTTGCCAGAAAGTATCACCCCGACAACTACCACGACAACCCTCTGGCCGACCTTGCGCAGGAGAAGATGAAGGAGATTAACGAGGCCTATGATCTCATCATGAGAATGCGCTCCGGCGGCTCGGGTGCCGGGAGCGGCGGCGCGAGGTCCGGTTCCTACGGTCCCGGTGCCGGCGGAGGCGGGACCGGCTCCTTTGCCGAGGTCCGCGCCGCAATCAGCATGGGCGATCTCAACAGGGCCGAGGCAATACTCCGGTCAATCACGAACCGGAACGCCGAGTGGCACTTCCTCATGGGCAGCCTTTGCTACCGCAAGGGTTGGTTCGACGAGGCGCGAAGGTATTATCAGACGGCCGTGAACATGGACCCGAACAATCTTGAGTACCGCCAGGCGCTCAATTATATGAACATGGGCGGTTACAACGCCTACAGGCCGGCGGGCTACGGAACGCACGGAGGCTTAACCAGTTGCGACATCTGCTCCTCGCTTCTTTGCGCCGACTGCTGCTGCGAGTGTATGGGCGGCGACCTGATACCGTGCTGCTAAGGGTGCCGACATGAAGCGGAGGACAAGGTTTGTCTCAGTAACGGCACTGCTTGTCGCGCTTTCCGTGGTTATTCTGTACCTGGCCTCGTTTCTGCCGACCGCCCGGGTGGCTTCAGCCGCGATTGCGGGGCTGCTTACCGCGGTTGCCGTGATAGAGTGCGGAGTCTTAAGCGGCGTTGCATGCTTTGTCTGCTCGTCCATACTGGCCGCCGTGCTTTTGCCCGTCAAATCTGTGGCGCTTTTGTACATCCTCTTTTTCGGCTACTATCCGGTAGTCAAGAGCCTCGCCGAGAGGATTAAGAGAAGGGCGCTGGAGTGGGCGGTCAAGATAATAGTTTTCAACGCGGCGCTTACGGCGGCTTATTTTCTGTGGATACTGAGCTTCATGCCCGGCGTGGATTTCGGGGCATGGACCTTTGTCCTGCTTTACCTTGCAGGCAACATTTGCTTTATACTATACGATTTTGCTTTTTCGATGCTCGCCGGACAGTACTTGGCGCGCATCTATAAAAAGCGATGAGAGAAGGGTTTCAATGGTAAAAAGCATGACGGGTTACGGAAGCGCGGAGGGCGTGGTCGGGAAACTGGGCGTTACGATTGAGCTTCGCAGCGTCAACAACCGCTTCCTCGACTGCAGCGTCCGGATTCCGAGGGTTTACACCTTTGTGGAAGACGCCATGAAGGCGCAGGTGCAGAAGGTGATAACCAGAGGGAAGGTCGATGTCTATGTGACAATCGACAGCTCGAAAGCCGACGATGTCAGGATAACCCTCAATGAGCCGCTTCTCGAGGCCTATCTTAACGCATTCAAAACGATGAGCGAGAAATTCGGGCTTAAAAATGACGTCAGCGTCGTTTCGCTGAGCCAATTTCCGGATATACTGCTTGTGGAAAAGAACGAGACCGACCTTGAAGCCTTCACCGAGGGTATTTGCAGTATCCTGAGGGATGCGCTTCAGGAGTTTGACGAGATGCGCAAAAGGGAGGGTGAGAAGCTCAAAGCGGATATCCTCAACCATCTTTCTGAAATTGAGCGCATACTTGCCGCGATTGAGGAGCGCTCGCCGAAGACTGTGGCCGAATACAGGGCGCGCCTTGAGCAGAGGATGTCCGAGATTCTTGCCGACCGAGGCATAGACGAGAGCAGGCTTATAACCGAGGTCGCGATTTTCGCCGACAAGGTTGCCATCGACGAGGAAACGGTGCGGCTGCGAAGCCATATTGAGCAGCTAAAGAGTCTCCTCGAGTCCGACCAGCCGATGGGGAGGAAGCTCGATTTTCTCGTTCAGGAACTCAACCGCGAGGCGAACACCATAGGCTCCAAGTGCAACGATACGGAGCTGTCGCATATGGTCGTCAATCTGAAGGCCGAGATAGAAAAGATAAGGGAGCAGGCTCAGAACATAGAATAGGAGGGTATCGGCTGTGAAGCTTGTCAATATCGGATACGGCAATCTTGTTTTGGCGGACAGGCTGATAGCTGTAATAGGGCCGGATTCGGCGCCTATCAAGAGAATAATACAGGATGCAAGGGACAGAGGTACGCTTATCGACGCGACCTACGGGCGTCGCACCAGGGCGGTCTTGATTGCAGACAGCGGACATGTTATACTTTCTGCGATACAGCCGGAAACGGTTGCAAGCCGCCTTATAGGCAAGGACGACGCTGCGGATACTGAGGAGGAAGATAATGAAGAGTAAAGGCAAGCTTTTTATTATTTCCGGTCCCTCGGGTTCAGGTAAGAGTACTCTCCTTGCTGAAGTCTTGGAAAAGCTGGATAACGATTATTTTTCGGTTTCGGTGACCACAAGGGAGCCGAGGCCGGGGGAAATAGACGGGGTTAACTATCATTTCAAAACTCGTGCGGAATTCGAAAAGATGATAGCAAACGGCGAGTTCCTAGAGTATACGGAGTATGCCGGTAATTACTACGGGACGCCCGCCGAGCCGATAATGAGAAAACTTGAAGAGGGTAAGGATATTTTTCTGGATATAGAGGTGGTCGGGGCGCTTCAGGTTCGCAAGAAAATACCCGAAGCGGTCCTGATTTTTGCAATTCCGCCTTCGTTTGCCGAACTTGAGCGGAGGCTCAGAAAGCGCAGCACGGAGTCCGAGCAGAAAATACGCGAGCGGCTCGAAACAGCGAAATGGGAATACAAGCAGGCCGGGGCTTACGACTATATAGTCGTCATCGACAAGCCCGGAGACGCCTGCAGAGAAATACTTGCAATAGTCACTGCAGAACAGTGCAAAGTGTCAAGACGCGAACACTTGTTGAGAGAGGTGTAAATCAGCTTTGTTATACCCATCCATGTCGGACCTTATGAAGAGAATAGACAGCAGATACCTGCTCGTAAACGTGGTTGCACACCGCGCAAGAGAAATAGCCGAGAAGGCCGAGGAGACGGGCCAGGTTCTCGAGAAGAAGCCGGTGACCCTCGCTTTGGAGGAGATAGCGACGGGTGTCTATACTGCCAAGTTAAGAAAATAGTTTTGCATAAATGGGCGGGTGCGGGACTGCGCCTGCCCTTTTAACGGTTCGGCCGGTTTAAGGGGTGTTGAGCTTGAGCCATGAAATGGTTGCCAAAGTGGCGGTTTCCGCCGCAACTTACGCCATAGACAAGCCCTACCACTATAAAATACCCGACAATCTGAAGGACAAGGTCAAGGCCGGAGTGCGCGTTACGGTGCCCTTTTCCAGGGGAAACCGGAGAGCCGAGGGCGTGGTCCTCGCCCTTGCAGAGAGCAGGGAGGAGATCCCGCTCAAGTGCATAGACAAGGTCCTGGACGAAAGCCCGATTCTGACCGAATCGCAAATTAGGCTCGCTCTCTGGCTTCGCGAGCGCTTCTTCTGCACCGTCTACGACGCTTTCCGGGCTATGCTCCCGGCAGGGCTCTGGTTTAAAACGGAATACTTCTACAGGCTGCGGGAAAACCTGGCGCGCGAGGACGCGCTTGGGCAGGCGGAGAGCGTGGACTGCGGCCGCGAGATTGTAAACGCCCTCCTTGATTTTGGAGGAGAGGCAAGGCTTCAGGACCTGAAAAACGCGGCCGGCGGGGCCGACATTGAGGGGAGCTTAAAGAAGCTTGTAAAATCCGGCGTTCTGATTGAAATTGCGGAGGAGAGCCGGAGAGTAAAGGACAAGACCGTCGGCGAAGCCCGGCTCCTGATACCCGCCGAGGAAGCGCTGCAGCTCGCCGCCCAGAAGCGAAGGCGCTCGCCAATGCAGGCGGAGGTGCTGGAGCTTCTCGCCTCGATAGGCAGCGCGCTCACGAGGGAAATAAGCTATTTTACCGGCGCTTCACCGCAGGTTTTGAGAAATATGGAAAAGGCCGGGCTCATCAGCATTGAGCAGAGAGAGACTTACCGCCGCCCGGAGCCGACCATTACCGGTAAGATTGAGATAAACGAGCTAACACCCCAGCAGCAGGCCGCCTTCGAGGGGCTCAAGGCGCTTTTGGAAAAAGCTCCGGCCGCCGCCCTGCTGTACGGGGTTACGGGAAGCGGCAAAACCGCGGTCTACATCAGGCTTATCGACGAGGTTTTAGCCGTGGGGCGCACGGCAATCGTGCTTGTGCCCGAGATTGCGCTCACGCCCCAGCTTGTGAGCACCTTCACCGGCTTTTTCGGCGACAGGGTCGCCGTCCTGCACAGCTCGCTCTCGATGGCCGAGCGCTACGACGAGTGGAAGCGGATAAAGGCGGGAAAGGCCGGCGTCGTCGTGGGGACGCGCTCGGCGGTCTTCGCGCCGCTTGAGAACCTCGGGCTCATAGTCATAGACGAGGAGCAGGAGCACACTTATAAGTCGGAGAACAACCCGCGCTACCATGCAAGGGACGTTGCGAAGTACCGCTGCGTGCAGAGCGGCGCGCTCTTGCTGCTCAGCTCAGCTACGCCCTCGGTAGAGAGCATGCACAGCGCGAAAACGGGCAAGTACAGCTTGTTTACACTCGACACCCGATATAACCAATGCTCACTCCCCGAGGTAATCATAGTCGACATGAAAAAGGAGCTGCGCCAGGGCAACGGTTCGACCATCAGCTCGGTGCTCGGCGCGGAAATCGAAAAGAATCTCCGAAAGGGCGAGCAGACCATTCTGTTTATAAACCGCCGCGGGGCAAGCAATCTCATGGCCTGTCCCGAGTGCGGCTTCGTCTACGGCTGCCCGAACTGCAGCGTTTCGCTGACCTACCATTCGGCAAACAGACGCCTTATGTGCCACTACTGCGGCTACTCGACGCCGCGCAGCGAGGAGTGCCCTGAGTGCGGGGGCCGCCTCAAATACATAGGCGCCGGCACGCAGAAGGTCGAACAGGATATAAAAGAGCTCTTTCCCGGCATCGGGGTGCTGAGGATGGACACCGACACGGTTTCGCCCTCGTCCTCGCACGATATGCTGCTCTCCCGCTTCGAGAAAGAGAGGATACCGGTGCTCGTCGGCACCCAGATGGTCACGAAGGGCCTGAACTTTGAAAACGTGACGCTCGTCGGCGTCATCTCGGCCGACCAGGGCCTGTACGCCGGAGACTACAGGGCGGACGAGCGGACCTTCTCACTTATCACGCAGGTCATCGGGCGCTCCGGCAGGGGCGAGAAGGCGGGCAGGGCGATTATACAGACCTTCACGCCGAACAACGAGCTTATAAGGCTTGCCGCCCGGCAGGACTACGAGGCTTTTTACGAGCGGGAGATAAGGCTGAGGCAGGCGCTCGGCTCGCCGCCGATTTCCGAGCTCTTTGCGATAACCGTCTCCGGGCTCGACGAGGCCGCAGTCCTGCGCTGCTCGACCGAAATCAGAGGCGTTCTCAGCACAAAGCTCAGGGACAGGGAAAATGCCAAGGTGCTCGGACCCGCGCCCGCGGGGATTTTGAAGGTAAACAACCGCTACCGCTACAGGGTTATTGTCAGCGCGCAGAACACAAAGGAATTGCGGGCGCTGATAGCAGATATAATAATAAAATACTCACAGGACAAGAGATTCAGGGGCCTGTCAGTCTTTGCTGACATAAACCCCTCTGACTGATAGGAGGCTAACAAGTGGCACTCAGAAACATTCTGACCGAAGGAGACAGCACTTTGAAGAAAAAAAGCCGGCCGGTTACCGACTTCAACAAAAGACTCTGGGAGCTATTGGACGACATGGCCGAAACGCTCAGGGAGGCCAACGGGCTCGGGCTTGCAGCCCCGCAGGTGGGGGTGCTGAGACGCGCCGTTATTGTGGTGCAGCAGGAAGAGGACGGCAATGAGACCCTTATCGAGCTTATCAACCCCGAGATAATAGAGAGCTCGGGCGAGCAGGACGGCATCGAGGGCTGCCTGAGCGTGCCCGGCGTCTGGGGGCTTGTCAAGCGTCCGATGAGGGTGAAGCTGCGCGCTCAGGACAGATACGGAAAGCAGTTTGAAATTGAGGGCGAGGGGATAACCGCCCGCGCTTTCTGCCACGAGTTAGGCCACCTTGAGGGGCAGCTTTTTACGGAGCTGGCTCACAAGATACTGAACGAAGACGAGATTGAGGAATACATGCAGGAGCGCAATAAGGGCGGAGAGGAGCGGCCCAAATGAGGCTGATATTCATGGGCACCCCCGACTTTGCCCGCGAGTCGCTGAAAAGAATATACGAGGAAGGCCGGCACGAGGTCTGCGCCGTCTTCACCCAGCCCGACAAGCCCCGGGACAGGGGGATGAAGGTCTCCTTCAGCCCCGTGAAGGAGCTTGCTCTTGAGCACGGTACTCCCGTATACCAGCCTGAGAGGCTGCGCGACGGGGAAGCCGAAAAAATAATCAGGTCGCTCGCCCCGGACGTCATAGTCGTCGTGGCCTACGGAAAAATAATACCCAGGGAGATTATCGACATTCCGCCCAAGGGCTGCATAAACGTACACGGCTCGCTCCTGCCGAAGTACCGCGGAGCGGCTCCTATACAGTGGACTGTTTTAAACGGCGACAGGGAAGCCGGCGTCACGACGATGTACCTGAGCGAGAAAATGGACGCGGGCGACATAATCGCAAAGCGCTACGTCGCCGTCGGGGAGTACGAGACCTCCGGCGAGCTTTTCGAGCGCCTAAAGCGGCTCGGTGCCGAGCTCCTGCTCGAGACGCTGCGGGAGATAGAAAACGGCACCGCGGCGCGCCAAAAGCAGGATGAGTCCGAGGCCAGCTACACGAGACTGCTGACAAAGGAAGACTCTCCGATTGACTGGACCCAGAGCTCGGAGCAGATTATAAACAAAATAAGAGGCCTGAATCCCTGGCCGACGGCGACAGCAGAATTTAACGGCGTAGTGTTTAAAATTTTCTCAGCGCTCAAGACCGGCAGGCAGACTGAGAAGGCGGCGGGCGAGATAGTCTCGACCGGCAAGGAAGGCATCGAGGTCGCCTGCGGAGACGGGAAGACAATAATGATAACCGAGCTGCAGGCGCCGGGCAAAAGGCGCATGAAGGCCGCGGAGTACCTGCTCGGACACAGGCTGTAAGGAGAGGAAAATGGCTCTATCCGCAAGAGAAGCGGCGCTCAGGACCCTCGGCGCATTCCGCAAAAACGGGGCCTGGTCGGACGTTTGCCTCGACAACATCATAAAAAAAGAAGGACTTGACGCGCGCGAGGCGGCGCTCGCCTCGAGGATTTGCTACGGGGTTTTGCAGAACAAAATCCTCTGCGATTATTACATTTCCGTTTTTTCGTCAGTCAGATTAAGTAAAATAGAGCCGGTGGTGCTCGACATACTCGAGCTGTCTGTCTACCAGCTTCTGTTCCTGGACAAGATTCCGGCCCCGGCCGCGGTGGACGAGGCCGTGAAGCTCGCGAAGAAATACTCAAATCCCAGTGCCGCGGGCTATGTGAACGCCGTTCTGAGGAAGATATCCTCAAGCAAGGACTCTCTCCCCGAGATAAGGGCGAAGACGAGGAACGAGCTTCTCTCAATCAAATACAGCCACCCGCTTGAGCTTGTAGATAGGCTCTCTGAGTTCATGGACGGCGAGAGCCTTGAGGGCTTCCTTAAGGCAAACAACGAGATAACGCCGATAACGGCACAGGTCAACACGCTGAAGGCCGATACCGAAGAGGTCCTTGCCGCACTTTCTGCCGAGGGAATCAGCGCCGCACGGAACTCTTGGCTCGGCGATTGCGTCGAAATAACAGGCTCTGGCAGCCTTGAGAACTCCAGAGTCTTTGCGGACGGCCTTATTACCATTCAGGACGCGGCGGCGCGCCTTGCCGTGATGGCTGCTGAGCCCCGCGAGGGGCTGGCGGTCCTCGACGCCTGCGCGGCGCCCGGCGGCAAGTCCTTTATGGCCGCGATGCTCATGAAAAACCGCGGCTCCATTCTCGCCGCCGACATTAACGAAAAGAAGCTAAAGCGCATCGAGGAAGGGGCAAGAAGGCTCGGGATAGAGGTTATTAAAACCGCCCGGATGGACGCGACCGTAAGGAACGAGGACTTAGTCGGACGCTTCGACCTCGTGATTGCGGACGTGCCCTGTTCGGGACTGGGGATAATAAGAAAGAAGCCTGAGATACGCTATAAGAGCATGGAGGAGATAGCCGCCCTGCCCGCGATTCAGCTTAAAATCCTTGAGAACCTGTCAAGTTATGTAAGGCAAGGCGGCGTTTTGCTCTACTCCACCTGCACGATAATTCCCGAGGAAAACGAGGGTGTCGTGAGAGCCTTCCTCTCCAGGCACGGCGAGTTTTCGCCCGAGGCCTTCGCGCTCCCGGAGCCTGTCGGTAGGCAGGATGCCGGGATGCTGACGCTCTACCCGCATGTCCACGGGACGGACGGCTTTTTCATCTGCAAAATTAGGAAAAATTAAACGGCTTAAACTCCCCGCGTTTTCCGCACCCTGTGTGCGCCTTAGCCCTGTGAAAGGTAGGTCGAAATGAGCAAGTCCGATATCAAATCTCTGCTTCCTGATGAGCTTGAAGCTGTCCTCGCCGAAATGGGGGAGCCGAAGTATCGGGCCGGGCAGATTTTTCAGTGGCTGATGCGCGGCGCGACGGACTTTGCCTCGATGAGCAATATTGGAAAGAGCCTGCAGCAGAAGCTGGACGAGCGCTTCTTTATCACTGCGCCCGAGATACTCCGCAAGCAGGTCTCGAAGGAAGACGGCACTGTGAAGTACCTCTGGAAGCTGAGGGACGGAAACGCGATTGAGAGCGTGCTGATGCGCTATAAGCACGGGAACACGGTGTGCGTATCCTCGCAGGTGGGCTGCCGGATGAACTGCGCCTTCTGCGCTTCGGCGCATGGCGGCTGGATAAGAAATCTTTCCGCCTCGGAGATACTCGACCAGGTGCTTTTCACCGAGAAGGACTCCGGCGCCAAGGTCTCCAACATAGTGCTGATGGGGATAGGGGAGCCTCTTGACAATTTCGACAACGTGATGAGGTTTCTCGAGCTTGTGAACCACCCGGACGGCTTGAACATCGGCATGCGGCATATTTCGCTGTCCACCTGCGGGCTTCCCGACAAGATTGACAAATTAGGTGACTATAATTTACAATTAACTCTATCACTTTCGCTGCACGCCCCAGACGACGAGACGCGCTTAAAGCTCATGCCGGTCGGCAGGCGCTATCCTGTTCAGGAAGTCATAGCGGCCTGCAGGCGGTATTTTGAAAAGACCGGAAGGCGCATATCAATCGAGTACGCGATGATAGACGGGGTCAACGACAGCGACAGGCAGGCCGAGATGCTTGCGGATATCGCGCTTGACTTAAGCGCGCATATAAACCTTATTCCCTTGAACAACGTGGAGGGGAGTCCTCTCAAACCCTCCAGGCGTATAAAACAGTTTATTAATGTATTGAAAGGTAAAGGCGCAAACGTGACCGTGCGGAGAAGGCTTGGAAGCGACATAGAGGCCGCTTGCGGCCAGCTTCGCAAGAAGGCAATGGGATAAGATAGGGGCTGTTTATGAACGGATGGGGAATAACCGACATAGGGACTGTTAGGTCGCAGAATCAGGATTTCTTCGGTCTGGATTTCGTGAAGGACAGGGATGTGGCTCTCTGCGTCGTCTGCGACGGGATGGGCGGCGCCAATGCCGGCAACGTGGCCAGCAGCATCGCCGTCGAGGCATTCATGGACCATATGAGGCAAGGGCTGAGAAACGCAGCCGGCATGGAGGAGCTTTCGGGCCTTGTCAGGCGCTCTGCGTCCTACGCAAACAGCATGGTTTACGAGGTGGCAAGGTCCGAGCCAGAATACGCCGGTATGGGCACGACGCTTGTCGGCGCCCTTGTCATGGGCGAATACGCCTCGATAATTAACGTGGGGGACAGCCGCGCCTATCATATAACCCCCGAAGGAATTTGGAGGATTACCAAGGATCACTCCCTTGTCCAGGATATGATAGACCGCGGGGAAATCAGGCGCGAGGATGCGATAACCCATCCGGACAGGAATCTGATTACAAGAGCTCTGGGCGTCGAGCCCGGCGTGCTGTGCGATTTGTTTGAAATCCGCATAAGAAAAGGCGAGAGCTTGCTTCTGTGCACGGACGGACTGACCAACTGCCTGGATGAAAAGCTCATCTGGGAGACCGTCGCGCTCTCAAGCGAGGGAGTGGAAGCCATCTGCCAGAAGCTCATAGATCTTGCCATAGAGGCCGGCGCTACGGACAATGTGACCGTGGTGTTGCTGCAAAAATAATCTCCGTTAATTGGAGGGACTTAAAATGGCTTACGAAGACAGGTACCTGGGAAAGCTTCTGGACAATAGGTACGAAATACTTGAGGTAATCGGGACGGGCGGAATGGCGGTCGTCTATAAGGCCATATGCCACAGGCTAAACAGGCCCGTCGCCGTTAAGATATTGAAGGACGAATATTCATCAAACGACGAGTTCCGCCGCCGTTTCCACACAGAGTCGCAGGCGGTCGCCATGCTTTCCCATCCCAATATAGTCTCCGTGTACGATGTCAGCAGCAGCGAGAACCTGGAGTATATCGTAATGGAGCTGATTGACGGCATCACGCTAAAGCAGTACATGAAAAAGCGCGGAGTCCTTACCTGGAAGGAAGCCCTGCATTTTTCCCTCCAAATTACAAAGGCGTTAAGCCACGCCCACAGCCGCGGGATAATCCACCGCGATATAAAGCCGCACAATATAATGATACTTCGCGACAGCAGCGTAAAGGTGGCCGACTTCGGAATAGCAAGGCTCCAGTCGGTGCAGAGCGACATCTCATATACGAGGGACGCCATCGGCTCGGTGCACTACATCTCGCCCGAGCAGGCAAAGGGCGAGGTGGTGGACGCGAGGACCGACATCTATTCGCTCGGAGTCGTTATGTACGAGATGCTTACGGGGCGGCTGCCCTTCGAGGGCGACTCGCCGGTGTCGGTCGCCATACAGCATATAAGTTCAATTCCCCTGATGCCGCGCGAATTAAACCCGGATATCCCCGAAAGGCTTGAGGAAATCACCATGAAGGCGATGAACCCGAACCTTGAGGAGAGGTATCAGACCATAGACGAGATGATGGAAGACCTTGAGGAGTTCCGAAAGAATCCTCAGGAAGTGGACCATATGTCGCCCTCGATTGTTGGGGAAATCAACCCTTCAAGGGAGAAATACGACAGCGGGGACCGCGACAGGGATTTGCCGAAGAGCGTGAGGGAGCGCTATACTCCCTCCGCAAAGCCGACAGGTGTAAAAGGTGAGCTCGTGAAGGAAGAGTATATCAAAAAAAGCAAAAACTCGAAGAGGGCGTCCGTCGCTCTGGGTGTCTTCCTGGTTCTTGCCTTCATAGTGGGCATATTTATTTTCCTCTGGCACTTCTGGCTCGAGGATTTGTTCTCAAAACCCGAGACAATGACCATGCCCGGCTTTGTCGGCACAAAGTATGAGGACATCCTGATGAACCCCAACTACACAGACAGGTTCAATTTCAGCACCACTTACGAGGTCAGCAACGAGTACGACGAGGGCTATGTAATCTCGCAGGAGCCTGCCGAGGGCAGGACTGTCGTTAAGTCTGACGAAAAGATAGAAGTCAAGCTCGTCATCAGCAGAGGCACGAACTATGTAAAAATGCCCAACGTGGTCGGAAAGGACTACCGCCAGGCGATAATCGAGCTTGAAAAGCTAAAGCTCGTCGTCGAGAAAGAGACAGTAGTCTCGGATACGGTGGAGATGGGCATTGTAATAAAGACCATACCCGAGGCCGGCGAGGAACTGCTGCCCGGCAGCACGGTTTATCTGACGGTCAGCGCCGGCCCGAGGATAAACTACGTCTCGGTGCCGAATGTCACCGGATTTATGCTCAACGCCGCGATAGACGCTCTGGAGGAGAAAAATCTCGCGGCGGGCAGCATCTATCTGGTCCCGAGCGAAGAGGCAATCGGTACGGTGCTTTACCAAAGCATAAGGGAGGGCACCGAGGTGGCCGAGTACACGAGCATCGATTTGAGGGTTTCAGGTGGTCCGAACATGGTGAACGCATCTGTACAGGTCGGAGGCTGAAAGGATGCCAGTTGAAGGCCTTGTCCTTAAAGCTCTCAGCGGCTTTTACTATGTAGAAACTGAAAAAGGGCTCATCGAGTGCCGCGCACGCGGCAAGTTCAGGCTGGAGGGGATATCCCCGCTCGTAGGCGACCGCGTCGTCGTTACCGATATAAACGACGGCAGGGGAGTGCTCTACGAGATACTGCCGAGGAAGAACTTCTTTGTGCGCCCGGCAGTCGCAAATATCGACCAGCTTGTCATAATCGCTTCCGAGGCCATACCCGTCACCGACCCCTTCCTGATTGACAGGCTTCTCACAATAGCCGAGCTTCGCGGCTGCGACGCGCTCATCGTGGTGAACAAGTGCGATATTGAAAGGCCCAAGCGCCTGACTCCAATGTACAAAAATGCGGGCTACAGGGCCGTGAACGTGAGCGCCAAAACCGGAGAGGGCATCGACGAGCTTGCGGCGGAGATAAAGGACCGGGTGAGCGTGTTTACCGGCAACTCAGGAGTCGGGAAGTCGAGCATACTTAACGCCTTGGAGCCCGGTCTTAAAATACCCACCGCCGAGGTGAGCCGGAAGCTCGGACGCGGGAAACACACCACGAGGCATGTCGAGCTATTTAAGCTGAAAAACGGCGCGATTGTGGCAGACACGCCGGGTTTTGCCGCTTTCGACGCGCAGGAGGACCTGCTTGAAAAGGACAGGCTGCAGTACGCCTTCAGGGAGTTTGCCCCCTATCTTGATAAATGCAGGTTCCGCGACTGCCGGCACCTGAAGGAGAGCGGCTGCGCCGTCCTCGCCGCGGTCGAAGCCGGAAAGATTCACCCCTCGAGGCACTTAAGCTACCTGCGGCTGTACGAGCAGGCAAGTCAAATTAAAGAATGGGAAATTAAAAAATAATGCGGTTTAGCGCCGCATTATTTTTGTTTTACACCTTTTTAGTATCGGACAATGTACCAACAGGGCGCAAACCGCGTATATAGTAAGTAGGGAACCCATAGCGTTATTTCTCTTAATCGGCGGCGTTCGGGCTGTTATACCGCCGGCTTTATCCGGCTTTCCCTTGAGTTTTGAGCGCATCGGGGCGGTATAACGGCCCCCGCCGGTTTTAGCCCGAATTTAATTGTTTGCTTACTTTATTTTGAGGGGCGGCTTTCTATGAGAAGGTGTTTTTTCCGGAACAGTAAGAAGCTCGGCGCCTTATTTCTGACGCTGGGCAGTTTGATTATATTGGCCTTAATCATGCCGCCGATATTCTGGTGCTTTGCCCTAGGCGCGGCGCTTATTATTATCGGCATATGCCTGCTCAGACGCTAAGTTTATGGAGGTGCTTTTATGAGGAGAAGATGGATGGTTGTGGTTAAGCCTCCCCGTTTTATGTCGGGGATTTTACGAATTATTTTCAGAGTGAAGAAAAACAGGACATAATCTGAGCCTAGCCCCAATATACTCTACTGGGACAAATCCAATAAGCTTCAAGGAGAGGATATTAATGGAGGCTAGGCTCGATAGAAGACCCATAAACTTTTATAAGAATCTGTTTAATACGAGCGTGACGCACGAGGAAACAATGGAGATGATAGTGCCGGACGCCATGCCCGATATTCTCCGCATCGTCGACACCGACGGTGTTGTAGTTCTGCGCAGCAAGGAGGCGGAGAACGGGAAGGCCACAATCGGAGGGGCGGTAGTAGCGTCGGTGCTCTATATGCCCGAGGGGGAGGAGAAAGTAAGGAAGCTGGAGCTCAAGATACCCTTTACCTCCTTCTATGAGTCCCCGGCAATCGATAAGAATACAAGGCTCATAGCCAATGCGTCGCTCTGTTCGATAGACAGCAGGAGCTTAAACCCTAGGAAGATTCTCGTACGCGCGGATGTTCTGACCCAGATATCGGGCTATAGCCCCGCCAAGGCCGAGCTTTGCACAGCGCCCGAGGACAGCGCGGTCGACATAGAGGTACTGGAGCAGAGAAGAGATATAAACATCGTTTCCGACGTGCGTGAAAAGACCTTTGTCGTCTCCGACGATTTTTCGCTGCCTTCATCAAAGCCTCAGGTGAACGAGATACTCAAATCCGATGTTTCGATTGCGGCGGACGACACAAAAACCGTCGGCAGCAAGCTGATAATGAAGGGAACGGTCAACGTCGCAATCCTGTATGCGGCGAAGGGCGGCGACGGACCCTACTCCGCAGAGTTTTCCGTACCCTTCTCGCAGATAGCCGAGATTGAGGCCTCCGAGTCTCCGGAATTTAACGTCGCCTTCATGCCGACAGCAGTGTATTTCGACGTGGTCGACAACGGAGACGGCGGCACGATGATAACGATGGAGCTGCACGCCGTGGCCCAGTTCACCGTCATGGAGCGGCGAACGATTGAATACATATCGGACCTCTACAGCACCGTGTTTGAAACCACGCACGAGATTGAGAACTTCTCAATTGACGCTGTGGAGAAAACCTCCGTCGTCCGCGAGATGATAAGAACCACAATTGAAACTCCCGTGCAGCCGAGGAACATCATAGGCATCAGGGCTTTTGCGGGCAAGGTCAGCATGATGGACACTCCGGAAGGCTGCAAGCTTGAAGCGCCCGTCACCCTGTCCATGCTCTATATCGCTGAAGACGGGCGGCTTCTCACGCAGACAGAGCGCATGAAGGTCGGCAGCAACCTGGAGGCCCCCTGCGAGGGTGTAAAGTATGTAGCAGCCGCGGTTTGCAACGATATTTACGCGGCGCCCGCTCCGAACGGCATCGATTTAAGGTTCAACGTTGATTTTACGGTTACTGCGAACAGGTCTCAAAACATCGAGATGGTCAACCGCATCAGCTACGATGAAAACAACAAAAAGGACCTTTCGTCCTTCCCCTCCGTGACGGTAAAGCGGGCTATGCCGAGCGACAACCTCTGGAAACTGGCCAAGCGCTACAACTCCACTCAGACGCTCATAATGGAGGCCAACGGGCTTGAGACCCCGAACCTTGAGTACGGGCAGCTTCTCATAATTCCCAAGAAACGATAAACGGCTGCGGGAGGAGCATTTTAGCTCCTCCCGCTTTGTGTTTTTGAAGGGTTGTCAACTAATATTATTCGTGATAGAATTACTGTGCACTCCCCGGCTCGGGGAGTATCTTAAATTAAAACTACGGCAGCGTCCTATTTGGGGAAGCATACTGTGAATATGCTGTGAAAGCTACTTAAGCAGAGGAGTTGAAACAATGTCAGGGCATTCCAAGTGGCATAATATACAGAAGACGAAGGGAGCGCAGGACGCCAAGCGCGCCCAGATATTTACGAAGATTTCCCGCGAGATAATGGTCGCAGTTAAGGAGGGGGGAAGCGGGGACCCCGCCAACAACTCCCGCCTTGCCGCCGCCATAACGAAGGCCAAGGCGGCGAATATGCCCAACGACAATATTAAAAGGGTCATCGACAGGGCCCTCGGCAGCAACGACAGCTCGAATTACGAGAGGATTACTTACGAGGGATACGGCCCGAGCGGCGTTGCAATCATCGTTGAAGCCATGACAGACAACAGGAACCGCACGGCTGCGGAGATGCGCCACTATTTCGACAAGTACGGCGGCAACATGGGCACTACAGGCTGCGTTTCCTGGTCCTTCAGCCGCAAGGGCGTAATAATCATCGACAACGAGGACCAGAGCCTCGACGAGGACAAGGTCATGATGGACGCGCTCGAGGCGGGCGCCGCGGACGTCGAGAACGACGGCAACGTATTTGAAGTGTACACCGACCCCGACGATTTCCAGCAGGTCGTCGACGCGATGGAGAAGCAGGGCTATAAGTTCCTGTCCGCCCAGATTGAGATGGTGCCCCAGAACTATGTAAAGCTCACAAACGAGGAAGACATTAAGAACCTGCAGAAGATGCTCGAGATGTTCGAGGACAACGACGACGTACAGAACGTCTGGCACAACTGGGAAGAGGAGTAAGATGATGAAAGAACTCATTATTGCCGCGGCAGCCGAGTATGTGGACACAGCGCCCGAGAACCGGATAAGTGCGGAGGTCGCGCTGTCGCCGGAGCTTGCCGGCGTCAGAATATTTGAAAGGCCGATTTTCGGCTTTGCCGACGCTTCGGACCCGATGTTTGAAGAGCTGCGAAGGCCGGAAGCCGTCGGCGACTGTCTGATGCTTCCGAACGAGTGGCTCGGCGGCGCTAAATCTGTAATCTCTTTTTTCCTCCCGTTTACCGAGGAGATAAAGGAGAGCAACGCACAGGACTTATTAGAGACTTCGGCCCTCTGGCTCCACGGAAGGATTGAGGGGCAGGCCTTCCTGAACAAGTTGACTCTTTTTATCGCGGAAAAGCTCCGCGATATGGGCTGCGAGGCGGTCGTGCCCAGCCTTGACAAGCGCTTTAAAATATTCAGGAATTATAATGGGCTTGAGTTTACAAGCTGCTGGTCGGAGCGGCACGCGGCCTTTGTTTGCGGGCTCGGAACCTTCTGCCTTTCAAAGGGCCTTATAACTGAGAAGGGGGTAGCCGGGCGCTTCGGGAGCATAATCACAACAGCAGCCCTGGAACCTTCGGAGCGCAAGTACAGCGGAATTTACGAGTACTGCACGATGTGCGGCGCCTGCGTACATAACTGCCCCGTCGACGCGATAAGCCTTGAGACGGGGAAGGACCACAAAAAGTGCTCCGACTATTTGGATATAACGATGGTGAAGTATAAGCCCCGCTACGGCTGCGGAAAGTGTCAGGTCAAGGTCCCCTGCCAGAGCGGCATACCGAAAAAGAGCAAATAGGATAAGCCCTCCATTTGTAAAAAAATGGAGGGCATTGCTTATTACAGAGAAAACCGTCGCCTAGGAGAAACCGCCGGTACAGCCGGCGGTTTTGATTTTTTGGCTTTATTATCTGCCAAGCAGATTGTAGAAAAGCTGCGCCATTTCCGCGCGGGTAGCCGTGTCGTTCGGGTTGAGGCAGCCGTCCGAGCCTTCGACAACGCCCGATTTTACAAGAAAAGTCAGAGCTTCAATCGCCCAGCTCTCTATCTCGCCGCCGTCCATAAAATCTGCGAGCGTTTTGCCGCTGTCGCCGCCCGGCAGGCGGTTTAGGAGCTTGAGCGCATTGTAAAGAAGCGTGAACATCTCCTGCGAGTAATTTCCTGCTCGGGAGCGAACCTGTTGTCGCCAACGCCGTTTGAAATTCCCAGCCGCTTTGCAGCCGCTAGGTAGCCTGTGTAATACCTGTCGCCGGCATCGGAGAAGTTTTCAGCGGGATTCTCGACAGGAGCGATATTATACGCGCGCATCAGCAGCGTGATAAACTGTCCGCGCGTCAGGGCTTCGTCAGGGGAGAAGGTCGTAGGCGAGGTGCCGGTAGTAATACCCCTCTCCGTGATAAAGCCGACAGCGGTATAGTACCAGCTACCTTCCTCAACGTCGGTGAAGGGATTTTGCCACTTGTTGTCCTGACCGGCCACATACAGCGACAGGTTGTCGAGAGTAAAGATTACCGCGCCGTCCCTGAAGGTGCAGTTTAGCTTTTGCGTAAAAGCACAGAAAAACGCCTCCATTGTCAAGCCAATGGAGGCGTAGATCTTTTTCTTCACTATTCAACATCCTGCAGGGCGTCGTAGCCTTCCTCGCCGGTGCGCACCTTGATTACGTTCTCGACGTTGTAGACGAATATCTTGCCGTCGCCTATGTTGCCGGTGTAAAGGGTCTTCTTCGCCGTCTCGATGACGGTTCTAACCGGAACCTTGCTCACGACAATCTCGACCTTAACCTTCGGCAGCAGGTCTGTCTCGTACTCGACGCCTCTGTAATACTCCTTATGGCCGCCCTGGATTCCGTAGCCCAAAACGTTCGTTACGGTCATGCCGGTGATGCCTATCTTGTCCATGGCGTTCTTCAGCGCCTCAAACTTGTTCTGCTTGGTTATAATCTCAACCTTTGTGAGCTTCGGGCCGGGATGCTGAACCGTCACGATTTGAGTCGGGACAGCCTGCTCTACGGGGACGGTACCGGCAGCCGGAGCCGGAACGGCCGGAGCAGCCTCGCTTTCAGTGTCACCCGTGTAATCGAGGGCCACAAACTCGGGATAGCACTTGGCGCCGTGTTCGCCGATATCGAGACCCTCAATCTCCTCCTTCTCCGAGACCCTGAGCCCCAAAGTCACTTTAATTATGAGCCACAATATAAGGGAAGCGACGAAAGCAAAGACGGCGACTGAAACAACGCCCAATGCCTGCGCTCTCAGCAGCCCGAAGCCCCCGCCGAAGAAGAGACCGTTCGGGGTGCTGATGCCGCCGACGCCGTCCTGTGCAAAGAGGCCTACGAACAGCGTGCCGAGCACGCCGTGCACAAGGTGGACGGAGATTGCGCCGACCGGGTCGTCAATCTTTCTCCTGTCAAAGAACATGACCGAGAGCACAACCAGGCATCCCGAGATTGCGCCGATGATTAGGGAAGAGGTAACGCTTACAAACGCGCAGCAGGGCGTAATTGCGACAAGGCCTGCGAGCAGACCGTTTATCGACATTCCCAAGTCCGGCTTTCCGATTACAAGCCAGGCCGTCGCCGTCGAGGTAAGTATTCCGGCAATGCCGGCCATATTTGTCGTGACAAGTATATGTGAAATTGCAGTCGGGTCGGCCGCCATAGTCGAGCCGGGGTTGAAGCCGAACCAGCCGAGCCAGAGCACGAAGGCGCCTATGGTGGCAAGGCTCATGTTGTGGCCCGGGATGGGCTTTATCTTGCCGTCCTTTGTGTATTTTCCGATACGCGGTCCGAGCAGCAGGACACCGGCCAGCGCCGCCCAGCCGCCGACGGAATGGACCACGGTGCCTCCCGCGAAGTCAAGCATTCCGAGATTGGAGAGGAAGCCGCCGCCCCATATCCAGTGCCCGACAATCGGGTAGACAAACATGGTGAGCAGGAATGAGAAAACTATAAATGAGATGTACTTGACACGCTCGGCGACAGCGCCTGAAACTATCGTCGCCGCCGTTCCGCAGAAGACAAGCTGGAAGAAGAACTTTGCCCAGAGTGGAACCCCGGCCCAGGAAATCGCCGAATAGACACCCTGATAGAGATCTCCCGTCGCGGGCGAGTTATCCGGGCCGCTGACGAAGAACAGACCCTTGAGGCCGATAAATCCGTTTCCGTCTCCGAACATCAGGCCCCAGCCGAGTAGCAGGAAGCCGAGCGATGACACCGCAAAAACTATAAAGTTTTTTGACAGTATATTCACCGCGTTTTTCTGTCGCGCAAAACCGCTCTCAACCGCTGCAAATCCCAGGTTCATGAAGAAGACCAGGACTCCTGCAAAAACCACCCATAATGTATCCAGGATTACTGTCGTGCTCATAGTTAAGCCTCCTTACAAAAAATTTAGGCGCCGAATTCGTCAGAATTCGGCGCCTTTGCCTCGGATATACACTTTTAAGGTTAACCTTAAAATTATAACTGCAATATAACAGAAAAGAAGGCGGAAGTCAAGAACGGTAATGGCATTTTATGTATGGCTTTCTTCCTTTTGTAAGTATGCCCTAATTACGGCTGCTTAATAAACGCTTTTTTGGGCGCAGCGCATATTGGGCACTTGTAGTCCTCGGGCAGCTCCGTAAAGGGGATATCGCCGCTGTAGACGTAGCCGCAGACCGAGCAGACCCATTTTTCCTGCTGCCGGGTAATCGGCTGTCCCTCCTTAAATGCCTTGAAGGCCTCCTGAGCCTTTGCTTTCAAATTCTTCTGGTAATCGCCGTAGATGAGCGGCTCGCCCTCGCCCTGCCAGGCGTCCACGACCTCGCAGAAAAACGCCGTATGGGTGGAAAGCTCCTTGAAATCCGTAACCTTGCAGCGCAGGAAGGCCGCGGCTCTTTCGAGCATCGGCAGGCCGTCTACGTACTTATGGGCTACGTTCGCCCACTTGTCGGCCTCCCGCCCCGACTGGAAACCGAAGTTTGCGATAATGAAGGGGTCAACGTCGGTCGGCAGAATCGATACGGTGAACTCTCCCGTCTGCTTGATTGCCTTGTTGGTCTGGTTGGCCTGTATGCTGCAGAGAATGGCGGTCGGAACAGGGGAGCTTGTGGACTGGATAAAGGCGTCCACAGTGCAGCCTGCGTCCTTTCCGTCAAGTTTGGTGCCTATAACATAGACACCGTAGGAGATTTTATAGAGTGCCTTTGGATCCACAGTTTTCAGCCCCTTCGTTTTTTATTTTATTATATAGTAATACGTCCGCACATGAAGTGCGGACGATTTTCACAGTATGTATGCGAGTAAGCCTGTAAGCCGGGTTCTGTCTTGACAGCCATCTATCTAGGCGTGCCGTTGCCGGCACGCTCAAGCCACCTCCTCGGGAACGGTCGGGCCAACCTATGTTCCCTCCACGGTGTTGCTCCGGATAGAGTTTACAGGGTCGAATTGTCTCCAATCGACCGGTGAGCTCTTACCTCACCTTTCCACCCTTGCGTCGTCGCCCCGCCAGCTCGGGCCTGCCGCAAGCGGCCGGCCTTCCTCGCCACGCGGAGCGGCGATTCGCGGTTTATTTCTGTTGCACTTGTCCTGAAGTCGCCTTCGGCGGGCGTTACCCGCTATCCTGCCCTGTGGAGCCCGGACTTTCCTCATGAACGGGCTTTGGCCATGTTCATGCGGCTGTCTGGCGTACTCGCAAAATTATTGTACCTTTTTCACATCTCTTTGTCAACATGGGAAAGACATTGCAATATGGTTATAATTGAAAATGGAGTTAAACGCTGATATAATTATACGGTTATAATATCCGCATGAGGTGAGGCCGTTGAATATAAAAATGTCCGAATATCTTGAAAAACTTAAGGGAAAGCGAATCGCCGTTATCGGCATTGGCATAAGCAATACGCCGCTTATAAGGTTCCTTCTGATGAACGGCTGCGCCGTCACAGCCTGCGACAGAAAACCGCGCTCGCATTTCGGCGGCCTTGCCGTTGGGTTTGAAGAGCTCGGCGCGGAGCTGAGGCTTGGCGAAGATTACCTGGACGGCCTCGACCACGACATAATCTTCAGGACTCCCGGTATGCGCCCCGACGTGCCGCAGCTTCTTGAGGCGGCATCGCGCGGGGCTGAGATTACCTCGGAAATGGAGGCCTTTTTTGAGGTCTGCCCCTGCAATATGGTCGCCGTGACGGGCAGCGACGGCAAGACTACCACGACCACGATTATTTCGGAACTGCTGAAAGCCTCGGGCAGAAGGGTCTATCTCGGCGGCAACATAGGCGCTCCGCTTTTTTCCTTGGCAAACAGCATGGAAAAGGACGACTGGGCCGTTCTGGAGCTGTCTTCCTTCCAGCTTATGACGATGAAAAAAAGCCCGCATATCGCGGTTGTGACCAACCTGTCCCCGAACCACCTTGACTATCACAGGTCGATGGAGGAATACATCGAGGCGAAGGAGAATATTTTCCTGCACCAGCACGGGGATGACCTTCTTGTCCTGAACGCCTGCAACGAAATAACAAGGAGTTTTAAAAGCAAGGCCCCCGGCCGCGTGAGCATGTTCTCGATAAAAGGCGCGCTTAAGGAGGGCGTATTCTTCGACGGCAGCGCCGTGTACCGCGCGGAGGGCGGCAGGACCAGGGAGATTATTAAGGCGGAGGATATTAGACTGCCGGGACTGCATAACATTGAGAACTTTATGGCCGCCTTCGCAGCGGTAGGCGACATCGTCGGCGACGACATCTGCCGGAAGGTGGCGATGGAGTTTGCCGGCGTCGAGCACAGGATAGAGTTCGTCAGAACTCTGCGCGGGGTTTCGTATTACAACGATTCAATCGCCTCGAGCCCCTCGCGGACCATTGCGGGTCTGCGCTCTTTCAAGAAGAAGGTTATCCTGATTGCGGGCGGCTATGACAAGAACATATCCTACGACGTTTTGGGGCCGGAGATAGTCCGGCACGTGAAAACCCTGGTGCTGACGGGGAAAACCGCGGCAAAGATAAGGGCCGCGACGGAAAAGGCGCCCGAATACAGAGAGGGCAGCCCCGCGATATTGGAGTTTGACGACTTTGAAGAGGCCGTCCGCGCGGCCGCAAGCGTCGCTAAAGAGGGCGACATAGTGATTCTCTCGCCCGCGAGCGCTTCCTTCGACAGGTTTAAAAACTTCGAAGAGCGCGGCGAGACCTTCAAAAAAATAGTGAACGAACTGGAGTAGGAACATGGATTTAAAAGAAAGCATAATTGAACTTGCTTCGATTGCCGGGCCTTCCGGCAGCGAGGGCGCCGTTGCCAGAAGAGTGTCTGAGCTGCTTGCGCCCCTTGTCGACGAGGTGAGGATTGACAATCTTGGGAACGTAATCGGCTATAAAAGCTGCGGGAAGAAGGGAGCAAAAAGGCTCCTGATTGACGCGCATATAGACGAGGTCGGGCTTATCGTCACCGGAATAGAGGAGGGCTTTTTGAAGTTTTCCACCATCGGCAGAGTGGACCCGCTGATGCTGCCCGCGCGGCAGGTGAAGGTGCTCACGGACCCTCCGATTTACGGCGTTATAAGCTCCATGCCGGTGCATGTGCTGACGCCCGCCGAGATGAACAAGGCGGCAAAGCCTGAGGATATGTATATAGACATCGGTTTCAGCCAGGAGGAAGCCGTAAGGATAGTTCCGCTCGGCACTCCAATCGTGCTGGACGCCCGTGTTGAAAGCCTGCAGGGCGACGTTCTGACCGGCAGGGCCTTTGACGACCGCGCCTGCATGGCGATAATAATTGACGCCCTGTCCGCGCTCAGGGACAGGGAGCTTGAGGTTGACCTTATAGTTATGGGGAGCGCGCAGGAGGAGCTCGGCTGCCGCGGTGCGACGGTCGGAACCTTTTCCGTGGCGCCGGACTATGCTCTTGCACTCGACGTCACACACGCCAAGACGCCCGATTATAAAAGGGAAAAGGCTTTTAACCTCGGCGGCGGGCCCGCGATAGGGGTGGGCCCCAATGTCTCGCGGAAGCTCTCGGACAGGCTCATCGCGATTGCGAAGGAAAAGGGAATACCTTATCAGATTGAGCCGATGGGCGGCAATTCGGGAACCAACGCCTGGGTAATGCAGACAAGCCGCGAGGGCATAGCGACGGGCGTGGTGTCTCTGCCGCTTAAATACATGCACTCGCCAGTCGAGACTATGAAGCTCAGCGACGCCGAGGCGGTCTCAAGGCTGCTTGGCGAGTTTGTGCTCTCAATGAAAGGCGGTGAGCTCTGATGCTTATAGATACTCTTAAAACGCTCTGCGCCCTGCCCGGGGCTTCCGGAATGGAGGACGCGGTGCGCGATTTTATTATCCGCGAGGCAAGGCCCCATGCCGATGAAATAATCACTGACAGCATAGGCAACCTGATGGTCTTCAAAAAGGGCAGGAAGGCCCCGCAAAAACGCCTCATGCTCGCTGCCCACATGGACGAGGTCGGCGTTATCGTCACGGGTATCACCGACGACGGGTATCTGAAGTTTGACTTTGTCGGCGGAGTGGACAGGCGCGTCGTGATAGGGCAGAGGGTCCGGTTTGGCGGTATACTGGGCGTCATTGGGCTTCGCGCGGTTCACCTTGCAAGCAAAGAAAAGGAGGACGAGGTCCCGAAGACCGAGGACCTCTATATAGACATAGGGACGTCCGACAGGCAGTCGGCGGAGAAGATAGTTTCGCTGGGCGACATCGGTACCTTCGACTCCGGGATTCTGGAGTTCGGAGACGGCTTTTTTAAGGCCAAGGCCATAGACGACCGCGTCGGCTGCGCCGTTCTGCTTGAGCTTATAGAGGAGGACCTCGCCGTCGACACATGGTTTGCTTTTACATCTCAGGAGGAGGTCGGCACGCGCGGCGGTACGGTCGCGGCGTACAGGATAGAGCCCGAAATCGCGCTGATAGTCGAGGGCACGACAGCGGCGGACCTGCCCTCCGTCAAGGGGACGAATAAAATCTGCTCGCCCGGGAAGGGCGTTGTGATACCCTTCATGGACAAGGGCACCCTCTACGACAGGGAGCTTTACGCCCAGCTTACAAGCCTTGCCGAGAAAAACGGCATACCCTGGCAGACAAAGCAGCTGATTGCAGGAGGCACCGACGCCGCTGCAGTACAGCGCTCGCGCGCGGGGGTTAGAACCGCCGGGATAGCGGCGGCGATAAGGAATATCCACTCGCCATCCTGCGTCGGCAGCATACGCGATTTCGAGGGTCTGCTGAGGCTAGCCAGGCTTTTTATCGAGGCGCAGGGCGAATAGTTTTAACAGAGCGCATAGCGCCCGTTTATGAGTTTGACTTAAAGCATTTGAAAGGATTAGTAATCGCAATGTTAGATATAAGTCCGGAAATCAAGGCTCTTTCAGAGCGGGCCGAGGCTAAGGTGCTGCCCGTCTTTGCAGAGATAGACAGGGTATCGCAAAAGAACACCGAGAAGGTGCTTTGCGCCTTTCATAAACACAGGGTTTCCGAAACCCTTTTTGCGGGAACCACCGGCTACGGCTACGGCGACAAGGGCAGGGACACGCTTGATTTGATTTACGCCGAGATATTCAGGGCCGAAAAGGCTCTGGTGCGCATCGGTTTTGTAAACGGCACGCACGCTTTGACCGCCGCCTTTTTCTCCGCCCTGCGCCCGGGTGATATACTGCTTTCGGCGACGGGGCTGCCCTACGACACGCTTCAGGGCGTAATCGGCATCTCGGGCGATTATCCCGGCTCGCTCAATTACTACGGGATAGGCTACAGGCAGGTGGATTTGGACGCGGAGGGCAATCCCGACTACTCGGCGATTGAGGCCGCCTCCAAGGACGAAAAAGTAAGGGCGGTTATAGTCCAGCGCTCGCGCGGCTACTCCGAGCGCAGGGCGCTTGCGGTGGAGGAGATAGGCAGAATCTGCGAAATCGTTCACCGGGTCAATCCCGCGGCCTCGGTTATAGTCGACAACTGCTACGGCGAATTTGTCGAGGAAATCGAGCCGACCGAGGTCGGAGCCGACCTTGTCGCGGGTTCGCTTATAAAAAATCCCGGCGGGGGACTTGCCCCCACCGGCGGGTATATTGCGGGCAGGGAGGAGCTCGTCGAGGCCGCCGCGATGCGCCTTACTGTCCCCGGCATCGGCGGGGAGTGCGGCTGCACTCTCGGGCATAACAGAGCGCTCTATCAGGGGCTTTTTATGGCTCCGCATACGGTGGCGCAGGCGCTCAAAACCGCCGTCTTCTGCGCGGAGCTTATGAGGCTCATGGGTTACGAGAGCCATCCTGCGCCCGACGCCAGGCGCTCGGATATAATACAGGCGATAAAATTCGGCGACCCGGAGCTTTTAAAGCGCTTCTGCCGCGGAATACAGCGCGGCGCACCCGTAGATTCCTTCGTGACCCCCGAGCCATGGGACATGCCGGGTTACGACTGCCAGGTAATCATGGCCGCCGGCGCGTTCATACAGGGGGCTTCCATCGAGCTGTCGGCGGACGGCCCGATGCGCCCGCCCTATATGGCCTTTTTGCAGGGCGGCCTTACCTACGAATCAGGAAAGCTGGGCGTTATGCTCGCCGCGGAGCACCTGAAGAGCGGCCGATAGACGACCCTCGCGCTGCTTGAGCTTGGTGGTGTTATGACGGGGAGTTTTTGCTCAAAATCTGACTAAATACTTGCGCTGTTATGCGGCCTAAAACTTCTTGCAGCCTTCGCAATTTGCAGCCTTTTTCAAGCAAATAAAGGCAAGCCCTTCTGAATACACTTGGTGTAAGGGGGTGAGCCTTATGCCGAGAAGAGGCTTTCTGAGACATCATGCCCCAAACGCCTATTTTGGGCTTGTGATAGGGAGAAAGAAAAGACGCGCGATAACGCTTGTGCTAAGCGCGATTCTGATTATTGCGCTTTGTATTTACATATCTGGCAAAATCCGCCCCCTCATAGTAAACATGGCCGCCGCCGAGGTGAAAAACGCGGTGACCACTGCGATAAACGAAGCGGTTAAGGAAAAAATGATGTCAGGGGACTTCGATTACATGTCCCTGATAACGCTTGAAAAGGACGACACGGGCCAGATCACGGCGCTGGTCGCCAACATGGTGCATATAAACACCCTGCAGGCCGAGATAACAAACAAGATAATCGAAAAAATACGAGAGGAGAGAACCTCGCATCTTTCAATCCCCATAGGCAATATCATCGGCGGTTCCCTTTTGTCGGGCAGGGGGCCCGGAATAGGGATAAGAATCCTGTCCGTAAGCTCCGCAAGCTCGAAGTTTATAAACAGCTTCGCGACTTCCGGGATAAACCAGACCCGGCACCAGATAATACTGGAGGCGACGGTTTCAGTCACTGTGCTGGTGCCCGGCGCGATTACGACTGTGCCGGTGTCGACACAGCTTCTTATTGCCGAGTCTGTAATAATCGGCAGGGTGCCGGAGAGCTACATGTACTTCGAGGGCAGCGAGAACTGGGATACCAATCTTGAAAAATTCGACATACTGCACTAAGGAGAATAGAAATGGACGTAAAAGCGGAGATTGAACGCCTGCGGAAGGAGATTGAAAAGCACGATTACAACTACTACGTGCTCGACAACCCGACTATAAGCGATTTTGAGTACGACCAGATGCTCCGGCGTCTTGAAGAGCTTGAAAGCCAGCACCCCGAGCTCGTAACCCCGGACTCGCCCACGCAGAGGGTGGGAGGGCAGCCGCTTGCCCAGTTTGCTCCCGTCGTGCACGCCGTCCCCCTCGAGAGCCTGAACGACGTCTTCTCTTTCGAGGAGCTCAGGGCCTTTGACGGCAGGGTAAAGCAGGCGCTCGGGTCCGCGGAGTACTCGGTCGAGCCGAAAATCGACGGCCTGTCGGTCGCGCTCGAGTATGAAAACGGCGTTTTTGTCCGCGGTGCGACGCGCGGTGACGGCGTGACCGGAGAGGACGTCACCGAAAACCTGCGGACTATAAAGAGCCTCCCCCGCCGCCTTGAAAAAGCGCCGGAAAGGCTCATAGTCCGCGGCGAAGTATACATGCCGAAGGCGGTTTTCAATGAACTGAACGCCGAGCGGGAGAAAAGGGGAGAGCGCCTGCTGGCTAATCCAAGGAACGCGGCCGCCGGCTCGATGCGCCAGCTCGATCCAAAAATCACGGCCTCGAGGAAGCTCGAGCTCATCGTTTTCAATGTCCAGCTGATAAGCGGAGAGGGCTTCCACACCCACGCCGAAAGCCTTGAATACCTGCGCTCGCTCGGCTTCAAGACCGTTGATTTCTGGATTTACGACAATATAGAGGACTGCTGCGGGAGAATACAGTGGATTGGCGATAACCGCGACGGCTTCGACTACGACATCGACGGCGCTGTAATAAAGGTCAACAATCTTGAGGACAGGCGGAAGCTCGGGAGTACCTCCAAGGCGCCGCGCTGGGCCGCCGCCTACAAGTACCCGCCCGAGAAGAAGGAAAGCCGCGTAGTGGACATAACGGTGCAGGTCGGGCGGACGGGGGTTCTGACCCCGAAGGCCATAATCGAGCCTGTGCGCCTTGCAGGCACCACTGTCACAAACGCGACTTTGCACAATCAGGCCTTTATAGACGAAAAGGACATCAGGATAGGCGACACCGTGCTCGTACAGAAGGCCGGGGAGATAATCCCCGAGGTGCTGATGGTCATAAAGGAAAAACGCCCCGAATGGGCGGTGCCTTACAAGCTGCCGGACTACTGCCCGGTCTGCGGCGCTCCGGTTTCGAAGGACGAGGAGGCCGCGGTCAGATGTACGGGCGCCGAGTGCCCCGCCCAGCTTCTGCGCAATATAGTGCACTTCGCTTCGCGCGACGCCATGGACATAGAGGGTCTGGGAGAGGCTGTTGCGGAGCTTCTGATTAACTCCGGCCAGATAAAATCGGCGGGCGACCTCTATTATCTTGACAAGGACAAAGTCGCCGCGCTCGATAGGATGGGCAAAAAATCCGCCGAAAACCTGCTTGCCGCGATAGAGAGGTCGAAAGCAAACGACCTTTACAGGCTCATTTACGCGCTCGGCATCCGTCAGGTGGGCATTAAGGCGGCGAAGGTTCTCGCCTCGCACTTCGGCTCGCTCGACGCGCTCGAGAACGCGAGCTACGAGGAGCTGACAGCCATATTCGATATAGGCGACGTTACGGCGCGCTATATCACCGAATGGTTTAAAAACCCCCAGTCGAAGCATCTGCTAGGGCTCCTGCGGAATGCGGGCGTAAACACTGTCAGCAAAACCGAGAAGCTTGACCAGCGTTTTGCGGGCAAGACCTTCGTGCTGACCGGCACGCTTGAGCGCTATACCAGGGACGAGGCGAGCGAGATTATAGAGAAGTACGGCGGAAAGACCAGCTCGTCTGTCTCGAAGAAAACCGACTACGTGCTCGCCGGCGAGAACGCGGGCTCGAAACTTACGAAGGCGCAGTCGCTCGGAATTAAAATCATCACCGAGGAAGAGTTCGAGGAAATGATAAAATAGCCGCTTCAACGTGTATTTTTATTGCACCTGTTCCAAATTGTGAAAATCCCGCGGCAGCCGGCTTATAAATAGGTGTTGAAAAAATAAATTAAGCCTTGTCAAACCGGAATTCTTATGTTATACTACCACTTGCGCTGAGATAGGGCGCCATAGCCAAGTGGTAAGGCACGAGTCTGCAAAACTCCGATACCCCAGTTCGAATCTGGGTGGCGCCTCCAGCTTACCGAAAACCACCGGACGTAAGTCCGGTGGTTTTGTTTAAAGAAGTATTAGAAAAATAGCATGTATAAAAAATCGAAGAAAGCTGTGAAAATATAACAGCTGTTCCCAATTAAACTGCACAATTCGGCCAAATAAGCTATAATTTTACAGATATGGACGACAAACGGGGGAGAAGAGTGGTATTTAGCAGTCTAAGCTTTATTTTTCTGTTTTTGCCGGCGTTGTTGGCGGCTTATTTTTTGCTTGGAGCCGGAAGTATAAAAATAAAGAATCTGATTCTGCTAGTATTCAGCATCGGTTTTTACGCCTGCGGCGGACTGCGCTTCCTTCCCGCTTTGGCGGCCTCAGTCGTGTTTAATTACCTGTTCGGACTTTTGGTTTCAAATAAAAACCCGGGGAAGACAAGAAAGACAGCCATATTCTGCGCGACCGCCTTTAACCTGGGCTTGCTCGTGTGGTTTAAATATATCGGGTTTTTTGCCGAGATTGTCAACTCGCTGAATATCAAAGGCCTTAAGATACCTGTTCCAACGGTTGTCCTCCCAATCGGCATATCCTTTTACACCTTTCAGGGGATGAGCTATGTTTTCGACATTTACTATGGGAACGCGAAAGCGGAGAGAAACATTTTTAAGGTCGCGCTTTATATTCTCCTTTTCCCGCAGCTGGTCGCGGGCCCGATAGTGCGTTATCACACGATAGCGGAGCAAATCTCCTGCCGAAAAGAGACCCTGGAGGGCTTTTCACAGGGCTTCATGCGCTTTCTGTTTGGCCTTGCAAAAAAGGTCCTGCTTGCAAACCAGCTTGGAAGGATAGCCGACGCCGCCTTCAGCGCGCCGGCGGCCGAGCTTTCGGCCGGTATGGCGTGGCTCGGCGTTATTTCGTACACCTTCCAGTTGTACTTCGACTTCTCCGGCTATTCGGACATGGCTATAGGCATGGGCAGGGCGTTCGGGTTCAGCTTTCCCGAGAACTTCAATTACCCGTATATCTCGCAGTCCATAACCGAGTTCTGGAGAAGATGGCATATGTCCCTGAGCACCTGGTTCAGAGACTACCTCTATATACCGCTTGGCGGAAGCCGTGTTGTTCTATGGAAGCAAATCAGAAACCTGCTGGTAGTGTGGACGCTCACCGGCTTTTGGCACGGGGCCGCGTGGAATTTCCTGCTCTGGGGCCTTTTTTACGCGGTGCTCTTAATCGGCGAGCGCTATATATGGGGAAAGGCGGTCGCAAAGCTCCCCGGATTTTTCAGGCATGTCTACGCTTTATTCTTTATCTGCATCGGCTGGCTGCTCTTCCGCAGCGGAAGCGTTCAGCAGATAAGCGCTTTTCTGAGCGCCATGTTCGGCTCCGGCAAGGCGGGGGGATGGGACGGACAGGCTACCTACTATCTTCTAGAATTCCGCTGGGAACTGCTGATTGCGCTTTTAGCGTCGCTCCCGCCTAAAAAAGCTGTTCATTCGTTTTTGGAGCGTCGGGAGGAGCGCCTGTGGGCCAATTTTCTGCTGAACTGGGGAGCGCCCGCGCTTTCCTTAATCCTGGGTTTTTTCTCCGTCATGAGGCTTATAACATCGAGCTTTAATCCGTTTATCTACTTTCAGTTTTAGCGCAGGGGGTGAGGTGTATGAGCAGCAAGCGCAGGTCGCAGGTTTTATTTGCCGCGCTCTTTGTCATTGCCATCTTTTTTGCTCCGCTGTATACCTGGCTGGGGCCCCATTCGGATATCTCTTTCTACGAGCAGCGCAAGCTTGCGTCAAGACCCGAGATATCGCGGGAGGGTCTTTGGGATGGACAGTTTTTCAAGGATGCCGAGGCATGCTATGCCGACCATTTTATGTTGAGAGATAAGTTCGTAAAACTGAATGTTTTGCTGGATTTGGCTCTTAAACGGCCCGTTGTCAACGACATAATAGTGAGTCCCGACGCCCTGCTCGATTTTCACGGTTTTATGAAATGGGACACCGCATATCTTACCGGGCTGGCCGAAAAAGCCGGCCAGAATTATGGGGCACTGAACGAGAAAATTAAATCCTACGGAGGGTACTTCTGCTATTTAGGGCTGCCGCTCCAGTCTTCCTATTTTGCAAGCAAGTACCCGAGCTATATGGACAGCCGCAAATGGCATGTGGATGACATAAGGGCGGCGTTTTCAAAGGCTATGGTGGAAAACAAGGTTCCTTTCATCGATATGCACGCCGTTTACGACTCGCTGGGAAGCCCCGATGATTTTTATTTTGAATCGGACCATCACTACACGTTTAAAGGGGCGTTCGCTGCCTACACCGAGCTTATGAACCGAATAAACGCCGATACGGACTTCGACGTTGAAATTCTGACTGAGTCCGACCTCGATTTTATAACACTGCCGAACCCCTATTTAGGCTCAACCAACAGAAAGCTGTACGGATTATGGCCGACCGAGGATAAGCTTGAGATTGCCTTTCCCAAGACGCCCGTCGAGTTTTCGCGCAGGGATAACGGCGTTCCCGTTGAGGCAAGCCTGTTTGCCCTCCCCAAAAACGACGGCGATATCGTCACTTATCTGGCGTTTATGGGGGGAGACGTTGGGGAAACGGTTATCGATACCAACCGCCCCGAGCTTCCGGACGTTCTGATTTACGGGGATTCCTTTACAAATCCGCTGGAGACTCTAATATGGTTCAGTTTTAACAAAATGTACAGTCTGGATTTTCGCTACTACACCGCCCAGACGCTCGGGGAATATATTGACAAGCACAAGCCGGATGTGGTGATTTGCGTGCGCGACGAAACGGTCTACCTGTCGACGGACGGCAACGGTGCGGTTGAACTATCTGATTAAAACTTTGCCGTCTTTTTATGATCATATTTCTCTATAGTCAAACACCCAATGACAAAATGTGCTCGGCAGCCTCCGCGAAACCCTCGGCGCCGCTTAGACTCGTCACATAGGCGGGGAGGTGCCTTATTCTTTCTGCAAACGGCAGGATGTTCGCCACGGCGCAGCTTTTTGGAAAGAACTCAAACATCGGCTCGTCGTTGGGCGAGTCGCCGAAAAACATGCAGCTTTCCCTCATCTCCGGCTCTTCCTCTTTGAGGACCTCCTTGAGGAAGAGCCGGGTCATTTTGAGCTTGTCGTAGTCTCCAAACCAGGCGTTGACGTGAATCGAGCTGACCTTGGCCTGAGCGCCCATCGACACGCAGATTTCCCTTATTTTCTCCGCGGCTTCGAGCCCGAGGTAGGGAGGATCTTCATTGTAGTCAATTGCGAGGTCGTAAATCCGGGCAAACTGGTCTCTTGCGACGCGGCAGCCCGGCACGGCCTTCAGACAGGCCTCTTTTATGGCGGCCAGCTTTTCGCGCGTCCCGGGGTCGGCAACCGAGGGGTGGGTGAAGGTCTTAACCTTTTGGTTCTCCGTGTAGTAAACGAAGGCGCCGTTTTCGCCCACGACTGCCTTAACCGGCCACTGCCTGACAATAAGGTCGCACCAGCCCGCCGGGCGGCCGGTTACAGGGATTAGGTTGTAGCCCCTGTGATAGAGCTTCCAAAGAGCCGAATAAGCTCCCGCCGTCAGCTTACCGCCGCTTGTTATCGTGTCGTCTATGTCAAATAGAATATACCTGATTTTGCTTATACTCGCCATATCCAGTTCTCTTATCGGTCTCATAGGGCACCCTCCCGGCCGCGGTTTTGAACAGGTTAATTATAACAGCCAGCCTTTGTTTGTCAATCCGAGCGGAAAACAGAAAGAAATATAGGCTTCTAACAGTTTGCACATCGGTCCTGCCTATATATGGAAAAGGCTTGTGTAAAATAAGCATATAGTGTATAATTAACCCATCTGCAAGAGGAGGGATAATTGTTGGTAAGTATTTCGGACGTAGCGGAGAAAGCTAATGTATCCGTCAGCACCGTTTCCCTGGTTCTTAACGGGAAAGCCGAGGAGATGCGCATATCGCAGGAGACCTGCAACAGGGTCTGGAGAGCCTCTCTTGAGCTGGGTTACATACCTAATCTCGCTGCGAAAAAGCTGTCCACCGGCAAAGGTTCAAGACTTCCTGAAGTCGCGTTTTTCTGGCACCTGGTGCACAGCTCATCGTTCATGATTTCTTTTTTTTCGGAGGCTCAGGACCTCTTCGACGAGGGAAAGGCCAGGGAAATGCGCTTTGTAATAGAGCCGTTCAGGGAAGGGCAGCTAAAGTCTGTCGAGGAGCTGCTCACCGGCGGCCAGTACAACGGAATCATCGTGCCGCCCGTATGCGACGAGGACATCGACTATATTAATTCGCTTGAGCTTCGCAGCCCGATGCTGTTGCTCTTCGGTGAGAGCGAAAAGCACTCGACCGTTACGGTTGACAACACCAAAGCCGGACGGAAGGCGGCGGAGATTTTTGCGGCCTCCGGCAGGAAAAACGTGGCCGTTATCAATCACAGGGACATAAAAAAAGAAATAAATATAAGAAAGCGCACCGCCGGTTTTATGGAAGCCTCCGCCGAACTTGGCATGAGCGCCGATATAATAGAGGTGCAGCCAAAGCAGATTCGCGGGGTGGGCAGCATTAAGACACTCGCCATGCTTGGCAAGACCGCAGCCGAGGAATTCTTGAAGCGCAGTAAGCTCCCCGAGGCGGTTTTTATTCAGAATGATATATTGGCCGCGGGCTTTGTGAACGCCGTTGTCGAAGCCGGAGTCCGTGTGCCCGAGGATTTGGAGATAATAACCTTCGGCGACGACGTTCTCCAGGAGACATGCCGGCCGTCTCTTACCTCAATCCAGTTTCCGACCGCGCAGTTTGCCCGCGAGGCGATTATGATTATGTCCGACATACTGGTAAATCCTTTCGCGGCTCCCGTGCAAAAGATTATAGACCCGCCGGTTGTCTTCAGGCAGAGCTGTCCAAGGCCCGAGGGCTATAAGGAGAGCTAAATTATACATAAGTCTGTCCCCGTATATTGTGTTCAAATCCGAATAAAAAAGCCCCATACGGCGGTAGCCGCGATGGGGCTTTTCGTCGTCGCTTAGGAGACAAGCAGCTTGTGCTGGCTGCGGACGACGGAATCCATGTGGCGGATAAGCTCGAGAATTTTGTTCGAATACCCTATCTCGTTGTCGTACCAGGCGATTATCTTGACAAAAGTATCCGTCAGGGAGATGCCGGCCTTTTTGTCGAAAATGGAGATATGGGTGTCGCCTAAAAAGTCGGAGGACACCACGTCGTCTTCGGTGTAGCCGAGAATCCCCTTGAGCTCTCCTTCGGAAGCTCTCTTCATTGCCTCGCAGATTTGCTCGTATGTCGCAGGCTTTTTGAGATTACAGGTAAGGTCCACTACGGACACGTCCAGCGTCGGAACGCGCATGGCCATGCCGGTCAGCTTGCCTTCAAGCTCTGGGATGACCTTCCCGACAGCCTTTGCGGCGCCGGTAGACGAGGGAATGATGTTCCCCGAGGCCGCCCTGCCGCCGCGCCAGTCCTTAAGCGAGGGCCCGTCGATTGTCGACTGCGTAGCCGTCATGGAGTGCACGGTGGTCATAAGGCCGCTTGCGATGCCGAAATTGTCGTTCAGGACCTTCGCAATCGGGGCAAGGCAGTTAGTTGTGCAGGAGGCGTTGGAGACAAAGGTCATGTCGGGGCGGAAGCTCTTGTGGTTTACGCCCATCACGAACATCGGCGTGTCGTCTTTCGGAGGAGCCGACATGATGACATGCTTGGCCCCGGCGTCAATGTGACCCTGAGCCTTCTCCCGCGTCAAAAATACGCCGCTCGACTCGACGATATACTCAGCGCCTATATCGCCCCATGGAATCTCTGCGGGGTTTTTCTTCGCAAATACTTTTATTTTCACTCCGTTGACGATAATGCTGTCCTCGCTGTGGCCGACATGCCCGTCGAATCTGCCGTGGACCGTATCGTATTTGAGCATGTACGCCATATAATCCGGCGTCATGCCGGGGTCGTTAATTCCTACAAATTCAAATTCGCCGCATCTTATTCCCGCGCGAAACACCAGCCGGCCAATCCTCCCGAAGCCGTTGATTCCTATTTTTATTTTCATGGATGAACCCCTCTCGAGTGTCGTGTCGATATTTAAGCAGCAATGTTTAGCTGAATAATATGGTTTAATTGCATAAAAAATTGGGTATGACTTTTGACATAATAGTCATACCCAGAAGAACTTTATTTATATGAGGAAATGAAGGACTTCGGCGCCATTTGACGCTAACGCTGCTTTAATTTTGAAGCTAAATTGCCGTCAAAAGCAGCAAGGGGAACTTAATGGAACAAGCAAAGGAAATTGTATTAACGACACCCATTATTTAAAAATTCAAAACAAAACCTATAAGCTAGGATATGCTTTTTTGCTTATTTTCATTTAAAAGCGGCACAGCGCGCCTGAGAGCCAGCGCCAGATAATAGGCGGCCAGGACCGAGGCTATATCCTTTACAAGATAGGGAAGGGAGACAAGGAGCAGGGAATCCAAAAACGGCCTCGAGCTTACGAGGGAGAACTGGGCGACGCCGAGCAGGTGGCAGACGGCGAGCCCCGCGATTCCCAAGGGCAGGGCGAGATAAGCCTTCCTTCGAGCGGCAAGACCGCAGAGCAGCGCCATCGGTATAAAGCCGATGATAAATCCGCCGGTGTAGCCTAGAAGCATTCCGATGCCGCCCCTGAAATGGCTGAACACGGGCGCGCCGACGGCTCCCAGGAGAACGTATGTAAGGACGGAGATAAAGCCCAGCCTTGCCCCGAGCGCGTAGCCGCAAAGCGCTATTGCGAGCGTCTGGAGCGTTATCGGGACGTTAGTGGGCATGGGGATGGATATTTGCGTAAGAACGATTGTCAGGGCCGTGAAAACGGCGGCTGAGACAAGCTCTTTTGTGCTGATTTTCCTCATGTTCTCTTCTCCCTTATGCTTATTTCGCCGGAGGAAAGGGTTTTTATCTCACCGGCGGCTGTCTTTACGATTAGTCTCGCGTCATCGTCTATGTCGATGACAAGCGCTTCCTCGCGATAGTTCGGAGAGATTATGTATATTTCCTTCCCAATCACAAAGGAGCGCTGCCTGTATTCACCCATAAAGCTCTTAAAGGGCAGATTCCTGTAAATCTCCAGAAAGCCGTCGAGCACGTTCGCAGCGAGCCTGCTCCGGACTTCCGAGGAGCAGGGCATGTCTTCGTAAATCGAGGTCGCAATCTCCTCAAGTTCCCTGGGAAAGCCCCCCTCGGGCCTTGCTATGTTTATTCCTATTCCTAAAACGGCGTAGGAGAGCATGCCGCTTTCAAAGTCCATCGAGGCCTCGGTAAGTATGCCGCAGACCTTTTTGCCGCCGCAGTATATGTCGTTGACCCATTTAATTGCAGCCTTCCTGCCGCTGACATCCTCGATGGCGCGGCAAACGGCGACGGCGGCCGCGGTCGTTATAAGAAGGGAATTTGCCGCGCTAAGCTTGGGGCGCAGAAGAAGGCTTATGTAAATTCCGCTGCCGGGCGGCGAGTAGAAGGAGCGCCCCATACGGCCCTTTCCAAATGTTTGCTCGTTTGCTATGACGACACGTCCCTCGGCTTCGCCGCTCTCCGCAAGCCGCTTTAAAACGGCGTTGGTGGAGTCCACGCGGTCCATCACCGTGAGCCTGAAAAAGTCGGTATTCTTAAGGTGCTTTTGGACGCTCTGCTGCGAGATTATGTCGTTCTCTTCAAGCAGGCAGTAGCCCTTGTTGGGTACGGCTTCCAGCTTATACCCCTCGCTTCTGAGGCTGTTTATGGCCTTCCAGACGGCATTGCGGCTCACGCCGAGGGTTCTGGCAAGCTCCTCTCCCGAAATATGCTCGCCTTTTCTGTTTTCCAGCACCTGCAGCACCATCTGCTTGGTGTTCATCTAAACCTCTCCTTTTGGGCAAGAATTTAACATGCGCCCCCTTCATTTGTCAACCTAAAATTAATAAACGGGTGACAATCGTCTAAAGAAATGCCCCATCAAAAATATTCATAATTTGAGTGAATAGAGTGAATATTTATATTGTAAATGCCGCCGTCATTTGATAGAATATCAATTACAATTGATAAAATGACTCTTCAAGGTAGTGTAATCGTGGGTATACTGGAAAAGATCAATTCTCCTGACGATATAAAGGCCCTTGACAAAAGCCAATTACCTGAGCTTTGCAGAGAAATAAGGGAGTTTCTCGTCGAGAGCGTTTCGGCTTCCGGCGGCCATTTGGCGTCCAATCTGGGAGCCGTGGAGCTTACGGTGGCAATCCACCGCGTTTACGACACAAAAAAGGATAGGCTGGTTTTCGATGTCGGACACCAGTGCTATGTACATAAGATTTTTACCGGCCGGCGCGAGGAATTTAGGAACCTGCGCAGGCTTGGCGGCATTTCCGGATTTCCGAAGCCCTGCGAGAGCGAGCACGACGCGTTTATTGCGGGGCATGCCTCGAACTCCATATCGGTCGCCCTCGGAATGGCGCGGGCAAGGACGCTGACCGGCGGCAAGTACGACGTTGTCGCGCTGATAGGGGACGGCGCGCTCACAGGAGGGCTTTCATACGAGGCGCTCAACGACGCCGGCGAAAGCGGGGAAGCTCTGGTCGTCATTTTGAACGACAACGGGATGTCAATAACCAAGAACGTCGGGGGTATGGCGAGGCTCCTGGCCCACCAGCGCATAAAGCCCGCCTACTACTCCTTTAAGCTGTGGTACCGCAGATTCATGTCCAAAATCCCCGGCGGCAAGTTTATTTACCGCATTACGCATAAGATAAAGACCATGATTAAAGAGGCCCTTTTCAACTGCACCTTTTTCGAGGAGATGGGGTTTCAGTATTTCGGCCCCGTGGACGGGCACAACGTCGAGCAGCTGACCAATTATCTCGAATGGGCCAAGAACCTCAGAGCCCCCGCAATTGTGCACGTCATAACGGTAAAGGGGAAGGGCTACTCCTATTCCGAGCAGGCGCCGAACGACTACCACGGTGTCGGGAAGTTCGACCCCCTGACCGGCATAGAGCACCAGCCCGAGGGCACTTTCTCGGAGATTTTCGGCAGCACCCTCTGCAGGCTAGTCGAAGAGGACAGGCGGATATGCGCGATAACCGCCGCGATGACGGCGGGCACTGGCCTTACCGAGTTTGCCTCAAAATACCCCAACAGGTTCTTTGACGTCGCCATAGCCGAGGAGCACGCGGTCTCGATGGCGGCGGGAATGGCGAAGCAGGGCATGGTCCCGGTCGTGGCCATTTATTCTACTTTCCTGCAGCGGGCCTACGACATGATTCTGCACGACGTCGCGATACAGAACCTGCACGTCGTGTTCGCGGTCGACAGAGCCGGAATCGTGGGCGAGGACGGGGAGACGCATCAGGGGATTTTCGACGTCTGCTATCTATCCTCGGTGCCGAACATGACCATTCTCTGCCCGTCCAGCGGCGAAGAGCTTAGGTTCATGCTCGAATATGCGATAAAGAAGGTTCAGGGGCCGGTCGCCGTGCGCTATCCGAGAGGAAAGGAAGGCGCCTACACCGGCATGGCCGGGATAGAGCCGAAGGTTTTGCGCGAGGGCTCCGATATAACAATTGTCAGCTATGGCATGATGATTAACTCCGCGCTTGAGGCCGCCGATATTCTCTCGCAGAACGGGTACTCCGCCGAGGTTTTAAAGCTCGGCAGAATCTTCCCTCTCGACATGGCGCCGATTATTGCTTCGGTCTCACGGACCGGGCGCCTTATTGTGGCTGAGGAGTGCATAAGCGAGGGCTCAATCGGCCAGAAAATACTGGCTCATCTCTCCGAGCAGGGTATCGAGCTTAGGGGAGCAAAGCTTATTAACCTTGCTCACAGGTTCGTGCCGCAGGGCAGCATAGCCGAGCTCTACAGGCATTGCGGCATTGACGGGGAGAGCGTGGCCAGGGAGGCCGTGAGGCTCATGGAAGGCGGCGGGCATGAGTAAGATTCGACTTGACCTTCTTATCTTTCAGAGAGGCCTGACGGAAAGCCGCGAGAGGGCCCGCGCCGAAATAATGAGCGGAAGGGTCTTCGTAAACGGCAGGCGGGTGGATAAGCCCGGTACCTTCGTGGACGAGGACTCCGAAATTGAGCTAAAAGGGGCCCTCGAATTTGTGAGCCGAGGAGGTCTTAAGCTCCAGAAGGCCCTTGCTTATTTTAAAATAGACCCGAAGGGGAAGATATGCCTTGACTGCGGGGCGTCCACCGGCGGTTTCACGGACTGCCTTCTCAAGGGGGGCGCGGCGAAGGTCTACGCGGTGGACGTCGGCTACGGGCAGCTTGCGTGGACAATAAGGAACGATCCTAGAGTCGTCGTTATGGAGCGGACCAACATCCGATACGTGACAAAGGAGCAGATACCCGAGACCATCGACCTTGTCGTAATAGACGTCTCTTTCATATCGCTGAAACTCGTTCTGCCTGTCGTGAAGGAGCTGCTGAAGCCCGAAGGCGAGGTGGTTTGCCTTATTAAGCCGCAGTTTGAGGCGGGCAAGGACAAGGTAGGAAAGAAGGGCGTGGTCAGGGACAAATCGGTGCACATAGAGGTCCTTGAAAACTTCCTCGGGTACGCTGAGAGCAGCGGCTTTTCCGTGAGAGGATTAACCTTCTCCCCAATCAAGGGGCCCGAGGGCAACATCGAATACCTGGGTCATCTTGGTTACGGGAAGGCCGCGGATATAGACATAAAGGCGATAGTGGAAGCGTCTCACGCCGAGCTGGACGCTCCTTAAGGAGGGTGAGGGTTGGAAAACATAGTCCTTTGCACCAATCCCCGGAGGGATAGGGACTTCAAATATACGCTTGCGGTGCGTGAGCTCATGCTGGAAAAAGGCATAAGGCCGCGCCACTCGATTCTTTTTCCGACAGACGATATGGTCTTGCCCGAGGGCCTTGATTTTATGCCGCTCGGCGAGGCGCTGAGCGGGGCGGAGCTTCTCATCTGTTTCGGAGGCGACGGGACCATACTTCAGGCGGCGAGGGAAGCGGCGAAAAACTCCGTTCCAATCCTCGGCGTCAACGTCGGGAACATGGGCTTTCTCGCGGACCTTGAGTCTTTCGATTATAAGAAGGTAATCATGGCCGTAGAGAAAAAGTATACGATAGACAGGCGCATGATGCTCCATGCCGAGGTCATACGGGATGGAAAAGTGATATTCTCCGATTTTGCGCTAAACGACGCCGTCGTATCAAAGAGCGCCGCCCGCATAATCAGAATCGCGGTGTTCGGAAACGGCAAGCTCATCTCGCACTTTGCCGGCGACGGGCTCATAGTCGCGACGCCGACGGGTTCCACGGCCTACTCGATGTCCGCGGGAGGGCCGATTGTCGAACCTTCGAGCGAAAACCTGATAGTTACGCCGATATGCGCCCATGACCTTAGCGCCAAGTCCTTCGTCCTGTCAAGCAAGACCGAGGTCACGGTGGAACTTGGAGTGATGAACGATAAGATGGCGGTACTGTCTCTAGACGGCGCCGACTCGGCACTGCTTCTCAGCGGGGACAAGGTTAAGGTAACAAAATCCAATTATTCTACAGACCTTGTGCGCGTAAAAAACCGCAGCTTTTATGAAATTGTAAGCCAAAAGCTAGATACAAACGACTAAAACTAAAAAGGAGAAAACAAGGAGTATCAGTTATGAAGGCAGCACGCCAGGAGCTTATACTTAAAATAATCGAGGAAAACGAGATTGAAAACCAGAGCCAGCTTCTCGAGGCCCTGAAGAAGCACGGGATTGTCAGCACCCAGGCCACGGTCTCCAGGGATATCAGAGAGCTCAGGCTCATTAAAGAACTTACTCCCGGCGGCGGTTACAGGTATGTCGCGCCAGCGAAGAAGGAGATATCCAACTACAGCGCCAAGCTCAGAACCATTCTCAAGGAATGCGTCACCTCCTTCGACAGCGCCCAGAACATCGTCGTGCTGAAAACCCTGCCGGGTCTCGCCCCTGCCGCCTGCTCCGCCATCGACGGGATGGCGATAAAGAACCTTGTTGGAACACTTGCCGGTGACGACACCGCATTTCTGGCCATGAAAGATGCGGAGAGCGCCCGGGCCTTCTGCGAGGAGATTCACGCCATACTGTAGAGATAATTCAAGGGGGGTGGGCGGATGCTTGCTGTCCTGCATATAGAAAACATCGCGGTCATCGAGAAAGCCGATATCGAGTTTACGCCGGGTCTCAACGTGCTGACTGGCGAGACCGGCGCCGGAAAGTCGATAGTTATAGACGCGATAGGCGCGGTTCTCGGTGAGCGCACCTCGAGGGAGCTTATACGGACAGGAGCGGACAGCGCCCTTGTCACGGCGGTATTCTGCGATTTGCCGAAGCTATCCTGGTTTGAGGAAAACGGGATTTGGCCGGACGAGGACGGGAATCTGCTCATAATGCGCAGAATCTCGGCCGACGGGAAGAACATCTGCCGAGTAAACGGCTGCCCAGCGACGGTTTCACAGCTGAGGGCTCTCGGGCGCGAGATACTCAATATCCACGGCCAGCACGACAGCCTCCAGATGTTCGACGAGGCCTACCAGCTTAAGTTTGTCGACAGCTTCGGCGGGATATCGACCGAAGAGTACTTAAAGAGCTATACGGAGTACCGTGAAATCCTAAGCGAAATCGAGAGCCTCAGTATGGACGAGGCCGAAAAGGAGCGCCGGAAAGACATACTAAGCTTCCAAATCGGGGAGCTTGAGAGGGCGAATCTGAGAGTCGGCGAGGACGAGGAACTGGAGGCCAGAAGAGACTTCCTGAAAAACGCCGTTAAGCGCATGGAATGCGTGGAGCAGGCCTATCTTGCCTTCAGCGGCGACGAGCGCAGCGACGGCATTTATGCGGCCATACTGAACGCCGAGCACGTGCTGCGCGGGCTAGGCGGTTACGGGGAAGAGCTTCTCGAGAGGGTTGCAGAGCTCAGGCAGAACGCGGGAGATATTCTCGAGCGGCTGCGCGACATGAGGGAGGAGCTAGAGTTTTCTCCCGAGGAGTACGACGAGATAGAGACAAGGCTTGACCTTATAAGGCGTTTGTCAAGAAAATACGGCGGCAGCATTGCCGACATGCTCAAATACCTTGAAAAATGCCGAGCCGAGCTCGACAACCTGGAATACGCAAGCGACAGGCTGGAAAAACTCCAAAAGCAGCTTAAGGCGAAAGAGGCGGAGTGCAGGAAGCTCGCCTCGGGGCTCTCGGAGAAAAGGAAGGCCGCGGCGGTTCGCCTTAAAGAGCGCATACTCGACGAGCTGCGGCAGCTTGATATGCCGAAGGTCCGCCTCGAGATAGTGTTCAGCGAAAAGCCGATGGATTCAAAGGGCATCGACTCGGTCTCCTTCGAGATGTCGACAAATCCGGGCGAGAGCCTCCGTCCGATAAGCAAAATCGCCTCGGGCGGCGAGCTTTCGCGCATCATGCTCGCGCTCAAAACCGTGCTCGCCGAAAACGACGAGATAGGAACTCTCATCTTCGACGAGGTCGACAGCGGCGTTAGCGGGAAAGCGGCCCAGAAGGTAGGCGCCAAGCTCAAAGAGGTGGCAAGGCACCGCCAGGTCATCTCTGTTACGCATCTTCCGCAGGTCGCGGCTTTTGCGGACACTCACCTTAAAATCAGCAAGAACACAGACGGCGCGCGCACCGTGATTGATGTCAGGAACCTGAGCCGCCCGGAGAGAATCGACGAGGTCGCGAGGATTATCTCGGGCGAGGAGATAACCGAGGCAAGCCGCAGGCACGCCGAAGAAATGATAGACATGGCGGCCAAGTCTTGACAAAAGCGCGGGTCGTCGATATAATACGAAACAACATTTAAGCGTTAAATGCAATGAAGAGAAGGAGTAGTACGCCCAAAGCCCGCAAAGAGAGACCCCGGCTGGTGGAAGGGGGAGGGGCAGGTGTATGAATACATCTCGGAGCAGCCGCCCGAAAGCCCTGCGGCAAGTAGGCGCGCGACGTGTGCGCACGTTACAGCGCAGGAGTGTCTGAGCGCACTCCCTGATGCCGCATGCCGCGAGGCTGCGGTGAACCAGAGGTGGTACAGCGTAAATTACGCCCTCTGCTCGCAAGAGCGGAGGGCTGTTGTCGTTTTTACCGGTTTTCCCGCAGAAAGCGATGAAGATATGGCTTTCAGGCGGGACGAGTTTTACGGATGCAATCGCGGAGAAATGGAGGCTTAATATGACACTGTACGATGAACTCAAAGCCAGGGGGCTTATAGCCCAGGTGACCGACGAAGAGGAGATAAAGGAGCTTATAGATAACGGCAAGGCGACCTTCTATATAGGCTTCGACCCGACCGCGGACAGCCTGCACGTCGGCCATTTCATGGCGCTGAGCCTGATGAGACGGCTTCAGATGGCGGGCAACCGCCCCATCGCCCTTATCGGCGGCGGCACCGCGATGGTGGGCGACCCGTCGGGCCGCACCGACATGCGCCAGATGATGACGCCCGAGACTATAAACCACAACGCCGAGTGCTTCAAAAAGCAGATGAGCAAATTCATCGACTTTTCCGAGGGCAGGGCCCTGATGGTAAACAACGCAGACTGGCTGACAAAGCTCAATTACGTCGAGCTTTTGCGCGACGTGGGCGTGCACTTCTCGGTCAACAGGATGCTCTCAGCCGAGTGCTACAAGCAGCGCATGGAAAGGGGCCTTACCTTCCTTGAGTTCAACTACATGATAATGCAGAGCTACGATTTTTACGTCCTGTTCAAGGAGTACGGCTGCAGGCTGCAGTGCGGCGGAGACGACCAGTGGTCGAACATCCTCGGCGGAACCGAGCTTATAAGGCGCAAGCTCGGAGAAGACGCCTACGGCATGACCATACCGCTTCTGCTCACAAGCGAGGGCAAGAAGATGGGCAAGACGCAGTCCGGCGCAGTGTGGCTCGACCCCGACAAGACCTCCCCGTACGATTTCTATCAGTACTGGCGGAACGTAGACGACGCGGACGTTTTAAACTGCCTGCGCAAGCTGACCTTCCTGCCGCTTAAGGAAATCGAGGAGATGGAGAAGTGGGAGGGCAGCGAGATAAACAGGGCCAAGGAAATTCTCGCCTTCGAGCTTACAAGGCTCGTGCACAGCGAGGAAGAGGCGAAAAAGGCGCAGGACGCGGCGCGCGCGCTTTTCGCATCCGGCGGCGATATTTCGAAAATACCCTCGACAAAGCTTGAAGATGCGGACTTTGCCGACGGCGGGATTACAATAGTCGACCTGCTCGTAAAAAGCGGCCTTGTGCCCTCCAAGTCCGAAGCCAGGCGCGCCATCGAACAGGGCGGCGTCGAGGCCGGCGGGAAGAAGGTTAGCGACATAGGGCTGAAGTTCTTAAGAGAAGAGCTGAAAGGCGAGGGAATAATCCTGAAAAAGGGCAAGAAGACCTTCAACAGGGTGTATGCGGATTAGAAAACAGCTGTTTTGGCTAATTTTCAAGCTACCGCTCCGGTCCGAGCACGGCTTTGATTTTCCCCGCCGCGATTAAAATAACGCGGAGAATGCCGGCAAAATAAAATCAACCGGTACGGCTTTCTAGCCGTACCGGTCGTTTTTATCATCATTATTTCGTATTCTCTTTCGGCAGCTTGAAGCTGTCCTTCAGCGAGACGCTCCTGTTGAAGACCAGAGCCCCCGGCTTGGAGTCCTTGTTGTCCACGCAGAAGTAGCCTAGACGCAGGAACTGGTATGGCTCGGGGAAAGCCGCGTTTTCAAGGCTTCTCTCGAGTTTGCAGTCCTTTAAGACCTCAAGGGAGTTGGGGTTGAGGAACTCTATGAAGTCCTTGTCCGCAGCGTCGGGGTTCGGGTCCGTAAACAGGTAGTCGTATAGCCTTACCTCGGCGTTTATTGCGGTCTTGCAGTCGACCCAGTGTATTGTGCCGCGCACCTTGCGCCCGTCGGGGGTGTTGCCGCCGCGCGTCGCGGGGTCGTATTCGGCGTAGACCTCGACGACCCTGCCGTTTTCGTCCTTTTTGCAGCCCGTGCATCTTACTATATACGCCGACTTAAGGCGCACCTCGTTGCCCGGATAGAGACGGTTGTAATTTTTGACCGGCACCTCCATGAAGTCGTCGGCCTCTATCCACAGCTCCTTTGAGAAGCTGACCATTCTGGTGCCTTCCTCGGGCCTCTCGGGGTTGTTTTCAACCTCGAACTCCTCGGTTACGCCGTCGGGATAATTGGTTATAATGAGCTTGACGGGGCGCAGTACGGCCATGACGCGCCTTGCCTTGACGTTTAAATCCTCGCGCAGGCAGTGCTCAAGGAAGGCGTAATCGACGGTGCTCGGGACCTTTGACACACCGATGCGCTCGATGAAGTTGCGAATGGCTGCCGGCGTGTAACCGCGGCGACGCAGTCCGCGGAGCGTCGGCATCCTCGGGTCGTCCCAGCCGCTTACGTACCCTTCCTCGACCAGCCTTCTGAGCTTGCGCTTGCTCAGCACCGTGTAGCTTAGGTCGAGCCTGGCAAACTCAATCTGGCGGGGCTTCGATGGCACGTCGGTATTGTTTATGACCCACTCGTAAAGCGGGCGGTGGTCCTCGTACTCAAGCGAGCAAAGCGAGTGCGTTATACCCTCCAGGGCGTCCTGTATCGGATGGGCGAAGTCGTACATCGGATATATGCACCATTTGTCCCCGGTGCGGTGATGGCTGACGTGGCGGATACGGTAGAGGACGGGGTCGCGCATGTTGAAGTTGCCGGAGGCAAGGTCAATCTTAGCGCGGAGCGTCATGGCCCCGTCGGGAAACTCGCCGTTCTTCATGCGCTCGAACAGCTCGAGGCTCTCCTCAATCGGGCGGTCGCGGTAGGGGCTTTTGGCGGGAGTGGTCAGGTCGCCTCTGTACTCCTTAAACTCCTCCGGAGACAGCTCGCAGACATAGGCAAGGCCCTTCTTGATGAGCCCGACCGCGAGCTCATAGGTCTTGTCAAAATAGTCGGAGCCGTAGTAGAACCTGTCGCCCCAGTCGAAACCGAGCCATTTTATGTCTTCCTTTATGGCGTCGACGTACTCGACGTCCTCCTTAACGGGATTTGTGTCGTCCATGCGCAGGTTGCAGAGCCCGCCGTACTTTTCCGCGGTGCCGAAATCTATGCACAGAGCCTTGCAGTGGCCGATATGAAGGTAGCCGTTCGGCTCGGGCGGGAAGCGGGTATGCACTCTCTGGCCCGCGAAGCGTCCGCCCTCGGCTATGTCTTCCTCAATCATCGCGTGAATAAAGTTTTTCGATACCTCTTCCAATAGCTCCAACTCCTATAGAAATTATAATTGCATTACGAACACCGTCATGGGTAGCCGTAATGCCTCTATCATTCCTGCTCCTGAAGGACCGAGGTATAAGTCCCGGTCCACGGGGAGCGTATGCGCAGTATTTTTCCATTATGGGGTATTATACACGAAAAAATCTAAAAAGAAAATATATTTACATTATCTATTGTATTTTGTATAATAATTAGGATTTTCAACGCATTTACGAGGGGGGCGTTTGTTTGAAGCCGCGGGCCGGGGCCGTAGTTTTTCTATTTATTTTACTGATTATTATCAATATCTGCCAGCCCGTAGTCGCTGCCTTTGCAAGCTTCAGCGACGTGCCGCAGGACTATTGGGCGAACGCCTATATAGAGCAACTGAAGAAGCTCGGTTACGCTCAGGGCTGGGAGGACGGTTCTTATAAGCCTGAAGGCCAGGTTACGAACGCCGAATTTGTCGCCTTCGTATGCCGCGTAAGCGGGATGGACGACACCCGGCTTGACAGGGGGAGCCATTGGGCCGAGCCCGCTATGGAGTATGCCAGGTTTATGGGCTGGTTTACTCCGGTGGAAATACCGGTTGTAAAGTACGACGAGCCTATAAGCCGCGAGCTTGCAGCCAAAATACTGATGCTCGCTTTGTTTAAAGATAAGGCTTCGGAAACCCTGCCGGAGCAGCCCGGAATAAGGGATTTGTCCGAGATTTCCGAAGGCTGCCGCGAGCATGTCGCGAGGGCTTATTCGATGGGCATATTTACCGGACACCCCGACGGGACCTTCAGGCCGAAGGCCAGCCTTACAAGGGCGGAGGCAGCCGCCATCCTTTGCCGTGCACTGGAACAGTATCCGAAAGCCCCCGCGGCCGGGGAGTCTGCCCGGGTTCCGATACTCATGTACCATCATTTATCGGAGCGTCCGGAAGATACTTCTCCGCAGAAGTTCCGCAGGGATATGGAGGATTTGCTGAGAGCCGGATATACGGCCGTGTTCCTCGAGGACCTGTATAGGTTCGTCGCCGAGGGAAGAAGACTCCCGGAGAAACCCGTTGTCGTAACCCTCGACGACGGGTATCTGAGCAATTACCTGTACGCCTGGCCGGTATTGAAAGAGCTCGGCATGAAGGCGGAGATAGCGGTAATCGGCTGGTCGGTAGGCCTTAGCAGCGATGGAAACGGCGGGGAAATAATACCGCATTTCAGCTGGGAACAGGCTGCGGAAATGACGCGTTCCGGAGTCATACGGATTAACCCCCATTCCTTCAATATGCATGAGTTCTCGTCGGACGGACCGGTCTCACGCCTCGGAGTGCTGAAGCGGCCCGACGAGAGCTACAGGGAGTATATAGAGGCTTTTGTCGAGGATGTAAAGAAAATCGACTCCATGATTCGCCTAAAGCTCGGGTACAGCTCAAACGTGTTTGTCTACCCCTACGGCGAGAGCAGCACGCTCACCGAAAAGCTGCTGGAGAATTTGGGGTATAGTATTACGCTGGGCACTCAGGAAGGCGTAAACGAAATCATTCAGGGATATGTAAGCAGTCTCAGACTTATGAAAAGAATTAACGCCGACGGGTATGAGGGCGACATTGTCAAGCTCATTGAATCGCATTACAATTGATTTTAATACCCGTCAGAGCTTTGAAAGGAATGTAGGCAATGAAAGAGTTACCAAAAGTCTATGACCCGAAGGCCGTAGAAAAGAAAATCTATGATTTGTGGCTCAAGGGCGGATATTTCAAGGGCAAGATTGACCCCGAGAAGGAGCCCTTCACCATAGTCATCCCGCCGCCAAACGTCACGGGACAGCTCCACCTGGGGCATGCTTTTGACGAAACCCTGCAGGACGTGCTGATTCGCGTTAAGCGAATGCAGGGCTATTCGGCGCTCTGGGTGCCGGGAACGGACCACGCGGGTATCGCGACGCAGATAAAGGTCGAGGAGACCCTGAGAGAGCAGGGTATAAGCCGCCACGACCTCGGGCGCGAAAAATTCCTGGAAAAGGTCTGGGATTGGAAGGAGAAGTACGGCAACAGGATTGTCGAGCAGCTCAAGACCCTCGGCTGTTCCTGCGACTGGGACAGGCTCCGCTTTACGATGGACGAGGGCTGCTCCAGGGCCGTCCGCGAGGTCTTCGTATCGCTTTACGAAAAGGGCCTTATCTACAAGGGCAAAAGAATAATCAACTGGTGTCCTAAATGCCGCACGGCGCTCTCGGACGCCGAGGTCGAGCACGAGGAGAAGAACGGAAATTTCTGGCACATCAGGTACTTCGTGAAGGACAGCGACGAGTACGTCGTTGTCGCGACCACGCGTCCCGAGACCATGCTCGGCGACACCGCAGTCGCGGTTCATCCCGAGGACGAACGCTACAAGCACCTCGTTGGCAAGACGGTCATTCTGCCCCTTATGAACAGGGAGATACCCGTCATTGCAGACGAGTACGTGGACAAGGACTTCGGAACCGGCTGCGTAAAGATGACGCCCTGCCACGACCCGAACGACTTTGAGGTCGGACTTCGCCACAACCTCGACCAGATTCTGGTTTTGGACGAGGAGGCCAGAATCAACGAAAACGGCGGCAAGTACGCCGGCCTTGACAGGTACGAGGCGAGAAAACAGGTAGTAAAGGACCTTGAAGAACAGGGCTATCTTGTCAAGGTCGAACCCCATGTCCACAGCGTCGGCTCCTGCTACCGCTGCGGAACCATCGTCGAGCCCGTGACAAGCCCGCAGTGGTTCGTCAGAATGAAGCCGCTTGCAAAGAAGGCGCTTGAGGTTGTAAAGGAAGGAAAAATAAAGTTCGTGCCCGAGCGCTTTGTCAAGAATTATACAAACTGGATGGAAAACGCGCACGACTGGTGCATCTCCCGCCAGCTCTGGTGGGGCCATCAGATTCCCGCCTGGTATTGCGCCGACTGCGACCATATTACGGTCAGCAGGGAGGACCCCGACAGGTGCGAAAAGTGCGGAAGCACCAACATTACCCGCGACGAGGATGTGCTCGACACCTGGTTCTCAAGCGCCCTCTGGCCGTTCTCGACGCTCGGCTGGCCGGACAAGACTCCGGAGCTTGAGTACTTCTATCCGACCAGTGTTCTCGTAACGGGTTACGATATCCTGTTCTTCTGGGTCGCGCGCATGATATTCTCGGGCCTCGAGCATACGAATCAGATTCCCTTCAAGACGGTGCTCTTCCACGGACTTATCCGCGACGAAAAGGGCAGAAAGATGTCCAAGTCTCTGGGCAACGGCGTCGACCCGATGGAGGTTATTGAGACCTACGGCGCCGACGCGCTGCGCTTTAACATTATAACCGGCAACAGCCCCGGAAACGATTTGCGCTACTACAACGAGCGCTGCGAGGCGATGCGCAACTTTGCAAACAAGATATGGAACGCATCGCGCTTCGTGCTGATGAACCTCACCATCGACAAAAACGAGCTGCCGGTGAAGCTCGAGCTTGAGGACAGGTGGATACTGTCGAAGCTCAACAGGCTTGTAAAAGAGGTCAACGAAAACATAGACAAGTATGAGCTCGGCATCGCCGCGAACAAGATTTACGACTTCGTCTGGGACAGCTACTGCGACTGGTATATCGAGCTTACAAAGCCTCGCTTGAACGGCGAGGACGAGGAGGCGAAAATCGGAGCTCAGAAGGTCCTGCTCTACGTCCTTACCGAGACTTTGAAGCTCCTGCACCCCTTCATGCCCTTTATAACCGAGGAGATTTGGCAGGCTCTGCCCCACGAGGGCGAAGCCCTGATGGTTGAAAAGTACCCCGAGTTTAGCGAAACGATTGACTTCCCCGAGGACGAGGCGAAGTTTGAGATTATCATGAACGCCATCCGCGCCGTGCGCGCCCGCAGGGCGGAGATGAACGTGCCGCCATCGAAGAGGCCGCATCTTACAATCGTAACGGGCCAAAAGGATGTCTTCGAGGCGGGCCTGACCTATCTGTCGAAGCTCGCCTTCGCCGGCGATGTCACGATTACCGACACCCAGCCCGGGAATATGGAGGGCCTTGTCGCAGTCGTGACGAACGACGCGAAGCTCTATATGCCGCTTGCGGAGCTTGTCGATATTGAAAAAGAGCGCGAGCGCATACAGAAAGAACTCAAAACCGCCGTTGAGAACCTCAAGCGCACGGAGAGCAAGCTGAGCAACGAGGGCTTCCTGTCGAAGGCCCCCGAAGCCGTCGTCGCCGCGGAGAAGGAGCGGGCAGAGAAACTTCGCGCGCTTATCCAAAATTTGGAGGACAGCCTCAGGGCCCTTAACTAATTCGACAAATAATTTTTGTCTAATAACGTATAATTCATCGTGTATTGGGAATACTATCCTGATACACGATGTTTTTTTGCTTTAAGGGGGAAGAAAATGAAAATAACCACGGAATTCAGGCAGGGGAGGCTCACAATCTGGCTCAACGGGGAGCTTGACCATCACGCGGCCAAGAGCGTTATCGAAACCGCCTGCCGTGAGATAGACGAATGTCTGCCCAACTCGTGTTTTATTGACATGAAGGGCGTCAGTTTCATGGACAGCTCCGGAATTGCGGTGATACTTAAAATCTACAAGAAGATGAAGGCGATAGGGGGCACGGTGATTATCAGGAACATGGGCAGCCACGCGCGCAAGATACTCGATATGTCGGGGCTCACGAGGCTAATAAGCTCGGAGGAGGTAAAAGCATGACAGTTGTAAACTACATAAACATCGAAATCCCCAGCAAATCCACGAACGAGGGCCTCGCAAGAGCGGTGGCTGCCTGCTTCGCCGCGCAGCTTGACCCGACGCTCGAGGAGATTAACGACATAAAGACCGCTGTCAGCGAAGCCGTCACAAACTGCATAGTCCATGCCTACCCGGACAGTATAGGCAAAATCAGCATCAAAGGGAAAATATACGACGACAACACCCTCGAGATAATCGTAAAGGACTGGGGGTGCGGTATCAGCGATGTCAAAAAGGCGATGGAGCCGATGTTTACGACCGGAGGGGACGAGCGTTCCGGAATGGGCTTCACTATTATGGAGAGCTTTATGGACAAGCTTAAAGTGAGATCGAAGGTCGGCAAGGGCACGACCGTTACAATGCGGCGCAGGCTCTCTTACAGGGCGGGCGGCAATATAAGATGAACGGGCCGGACCTGGCGCTTATTGAATCTGCCAAGAAGGGCGACAGAGAGGCTGCCGAACGTGTGCTAAGCGAAAACTCGGCGCTTATCTGGAGCGTTGTCAGGCGGTTTTTCGGGCGCGGCGTAGACAGCGACGACCTGTATCAGCTCGGCTGTATGGGCTTCATAAAGGCCATACAGGGCTACGACGCTTCCTACGGCACCCAGTTTTCGACCTATGCCGTTCCCAAAATCGCGGGGGAAATTCGCCGTTTCCTGCGCGACGACGGCACGATTAAGGTCAGCCGGAGCCTGAAAGAACGGGCGAACACGATAAAGAACGCGAGAATAATGCTGGAGCAAAAGCTCGGCAGGGAACCTTACCTGTCGGAGCTTTCGGCGGAGACGGGCCTTACCGCCGAGGAGATTGCCGCCACCGAAACCGCGACTGCCTCGACAGAATCGCTGCAGCGCGAGATGGGCGACGAGGGGCTCACGCTCGAGGGGGTGCTCGGCGATTTTCTCCAGGAGGAGAAGATGCTCGAGAACATCGACCTCAAGGCGGCGGTCGAAGCGCTGCCCGAGCGCGAGAAAAAAGTAATTTTGCTCAGGTATTACCGCGGCATGACACAGGATGCCGCGGCTAAGGTCATGAAGGTCTCGCAGGTTCAGATTTCCCGGATTGAAAAGCGAGCGATCGAGATTTTAAGGGAAAAGCTCTTATAATGATTTAGATTTAAGCGATTAGAAATTTATTCTTTGAAAATGCCTATGTTCATGTTATAATCCGAGTATCAATATAGGCTGGTGTGGATATGACTTTACAGGAAAGATTTATAAGAGCACGAAAACTTGCGATAGAAAAGGACTTTTTACATCTAAATGAAATGCAGAGGAAAGCGGTCCTGACGACGGAGGGGCCGCTGCTTTTACTTGCCGGAGCCGGCAGCGGAAAGACCACGGTTCTCATAAACCGCATTGTAAACCTTTTAAAGTACGGGCGGGCTTCGGACAGCACGGAAGTGCCGTTTGACATAAGCGAAGACGACCTTAGAATATTGGAGGATTACATAGAAAACCCGAGTCCCGAAAACTTCGAGAGGGCATACCCGCTGATGCAGCTTGAGCCCGTGGAGCCCTGGCGGCTTATCGCCATAACCTTTACGAACAAGGCGGCGGACGAGCTTAAGGAAAGGCTCGAGCGGGCGCTGGGTGAAAAAGCCCTCGACGTCTGGGCCTCCACCTTCCATTCCGCCTGCGCCCGCATACTCAGGCGGGACATCGAGCATCTCGGTTTTTCGAGGAACTTTACGATATACGACACCTCGGACAGCCAGTCGCTTATAAAGCGCATACTTAAGGATTTGGATATCGACGAGAAAATGCTGCCGCCCCGTTCGATTCTCTCCGAGATAAGCTCGGCCAAGGACTATATGATAACGGCACAGGAGTATCTCGAAGAGGCGGAGAAGAGAAATGATTTCAGGAAAATTGCGATAGGGCAGGTCTATAGCGAATACGTAAGGCGCCTTAAGAACGCAAACGCGCTTGACTTCGACGACCTTATTTTTTATACGGTCAAGCTTCTTCTTACGAATTCCGAGGTACGCGAATACTATCAGACGAAGTTTAAATATGTTCTGATAGACGAATATCAGGACACAAACAACCTCCAGTACCTTCTCGCAAGCACGCTGGCGGGCAAGTGGCAGAACATCTGTGTCGTCGGCGACGACGACCAGAGCATCTACAGGTTCCGCGGCGCGACCATAAAGAACATTCTGGACTTTGAAAACCAGTACAAGAACGCGCGCGTCATACGTTTGGAGCAGAATTACCGCTCCACCGGCAACATACTCGACGCGGCGAACGCGGTTATTTCGAACAATACCGAGCGAAAAGGGAAGAGGCTCTGGACGCAGAACGAGCGCGGCGAGATGCTTACGCTTTACACCGCCGAGGATGAGACCGACGAGGCCCAATATGTGGCCTCGAAGATTCTCGAGGGCTACGCAAGAGGCGCCTGCTGGCGTGACTTTGCGGTTCTCTACCGCATGAACGCGCAGTCCAACCAGCTTGAGTTTGCCTTCAAGCGCAACGGTATACCCTACAGAGTCATCGGCGGCACGCGCTTTTTCGACCGCGCGGAGATTAAGGACATTCTGGCCTACCTCTGCGTGGTAAACAACCCGAACGACGACCTTCGCCTGATGCGCATAATAAACGTGCCCGCCAGAGGAATCGGCCCGAGGACGCTCGACGACCTCTCGGAGATTGCCTCTTTTGAGAACATCTCCGTCTTCGAGGTGATGAAAAATGCGGGCAAGTTCCCGTCACTGCAGAGGTCGGCTCCAAGGCTAGCCGCCTTTGTCGAGCTGATAGAGGATTTGAGGGCCATCGCTGCCGAGACGGCTCTCGATGAATTTTACGATATACTATTGCAAAAAACTGGATACCTTGATATGCTTGAGGCTAAAGATTCGGAGGAAAACGCAAACAAGATTGACAACATATATGAGCTTAAGTCGAACATAATCGCGTATCTCAACGAGAACGAAGACGGCGGACTGTCCGGTTTCCTCGACGAGATAGCGCTTTACACCGACATTGACCAGCTCGACCCCGGCGCCGACACCGTAGTTATGATGACGATGCACAGCGCCAAAGGTTTGGAGTTTCCGACGGTCTTTATAGTCGGCGCCGAGGAGGGGATTTTCCCCGGGAACGCCGCCTTAATCGACCATTCGGAGATGGAGGAGGAGCGCCGGCTCTGCTATGTCGCCATAACGAGGGCTAAGGAGAAGCTTTACATAACAAACGCCCACCACAGGATGCTTTTCGGCAGGACATCAACAAACAGACCCTCGCGCTTTCTGGAGGAGATTCCGGATAATTTCATCGAAAAGACCGGGGCGAGAGTTCTGTACGAGTTTGGCGGCTATGGAAGAAACGTGCAGCCGGGCTCGGCAACGCAAAAAGCCAAAAAACTCGAATATCCGAAGCCCAGGAAGCCGGACCCGACGCAGATTGAGACCTTCCAGAAAGGAGACACGGTCGAGCACAAGGCCTTCGGAAGAGGTCTTGTAATCTCGGTCCAGCCGATGGGCGGCGACGCTCTGATGGAGATAGCCTTCGAGAGCGTCGGCACAAAGAGGCTTATGCGCAATACCGCAAGCCAGCATATGAAAAAGATATAATGTGCTTTTTAGGAGCGTGATGGTTTGGGGAACAGGATAATAGAGGTTAATAACCTGCACAAGTCCTACGGCAGCGTGAGAGCGGTGAGGGGAATTGAATTCTACGTCGAGGGCGGAAAAGTCTTCGCCTTCCTCGGTCCGAACGGCGCGGGGAAGTCCACGACGATAGAGATACTCTGCACCCTTCTAAAGCAGGACGAAGGAGAGGTGCTCATCGACGGCCATGTGCTCGGTAAGGACGACGACTACATCCGCTCCGTTATCGGCGTCGTTTTCCAGGACGGTCTGCTCGACAACCTGCTCACCGTCGAGGAGAACCTCCGGATACGCGGCAGCTTCTACGGGCTCAAGGGAGCCAAGCTAAGAGAAGCGGTAGACAGGGTCGCGGAAGTCACGAATATAAAAGAGATTCTCAAGCGCCCCTACGGAAAGCTCTCCGGCGGACAGCGCAGGAGATGCGATATAGCAAGGGCGCTCCTGAACACCCCGAAAATCCTCTTTCTCGACGAGCCGACGACCGGCCTCGACCCCCAAACCAGAAAGAGCGTCTGGGAGACCATAATCGAGCTGCAGAAAAAGACGGGGATGACCGTTTTTCTGACCACTCACTATATGGAGGAGGCTGCGGGCGCCGACTATGTCATAGTCATCGACAAGGGCAGGATAGCCGCGAAGGGGACGCCCGCGGAACTGAAGGAGAGATTCACAAGCGACAAGCTGGTGCTTGTGAGCAGTGACAATGGCGGGCTTGAGAGTACGCTCCGCTCATTGGGGTTTACATACGAAAGAGTCGCAAACCAGTATATTCTCAGGCTCAAATCGACCCTGGAAGCTCTGCCGATTATAGACAGGTGCCGGGATTACATCTCGGGCTTTGAAGTCATGATGGGCACGATGGACGATGCGTTTATTGCGATTACCGGGGAGGGGATAAGGGAATGAGCGCATTTGCGAAAAGGAACCTCAAGGTGTTCTTCAGGGACAGGACCGCGGTCTTCTTTTCTCTCCTCGCCGTTTTTATTATAATCGGGCTCTACGCCCTTTTCCTAGGCGACGTGTGGGTGAAAAGTCTGGGTAATTTGCCTGGCGCAAGATACCTTATGGACTCCTGGATTATAGCGGGTCTCCTTGCCGTCACATCCATAACGACCACAATGGGCGCCTTCGGGACCATGGTGGAGGATAAGGTCAGGAAGATTTCAAAGGATTTTTCGGCCTCGCCCCTTAGAAGAAGCAGCATAGTAGGCGGGTACACGATAAGCTCTTTTATAATCGGAGTTATAATGAGCCTTGTAACGCTGGCGCTTGCGGAAGTTTACGTCGTGGCCTTCGGCGGCGAGTTTTTGAGCCTTAATTCTTTTATAAAAGTTGTCGGGCTCATTTTGCTGTCGACATTCACGAACACCTCGATAGTGCTGTTCATAACCTCGCTGCTTAAAAGCGCAAGCGCTTTTGCGACGGCAAGCACGATAATAGGAACCGTCATAGGTTTTCTGACCGGCATATATCTCCCAGTCGGCGAGCTTCCGGCCGGCGTGCAGTGGATTGTAAAGCTCTTTCCGGTTTCCCACGCCGCTGTGCTGCTGAGGCAGGAGATAATGGCAAAACCCTTGGCCGAGACCTTTGCGGGCGTGCCGCAGTCAATAGTCGATGACTTCAAGGATACCATGGGGGTAACCTTTAGGTTCGGGGACGGGGTTTTTGCGCCGGAGGGCAGCGTGATAGTATTGCTTGCGACGGCCCTGCTGTTATACGCGCTGTCCCTGTTTATAATCTCAAGAAAAAAGGCCAGATAACAAGACGAGCGTCTCGAACCCGAGACGCTCGTTTTAGTATTCGATTTGTTAGTCGTAAGCAAGACAGAGAAAGGGGTGGTCGGAAGTAAAGTCCTCTGCGGGATAAATCATCCCTGTTCGCACCGCCGACTTTTCGTCAAAAACCGGTACGCTTACCCTGTATTCAGCCGCCGGGAACTCAGCGGATATAGCGGAAACCGCGGGCAGAAGCAAATCGCCGGGGACTGTCAGCTCTTTTATATAAACGGCGGAGCCGTTCCTTTCGACCGCGGCGCAGTACTCACTGCCCTCGTAGAGCAGAGCGTAAAGCGCCCCTATTTTGCTCTGGTAGCTTATAGCTTTGTCGGAAAGCTCGATATGCGTCCTTCCCTTGAGGTTTTTTCTGCGGATTCTGCCGTATTCCTCCGGTGAAATGGGTAAAATTTTTAGATGTTTTTCAAAAGTACTAAGCTGCTCCGGAGTGAGGACAAACTCGTTTGCATATGAGAACTCTACGAAGCCCAGGGACCTGTAAAACTCGTACAGCCCCTCGTCGGAAGGTTTTAGAACGGCAAATTCGTTGCCGAGCCTGTGCGAAAAGTCCAGCGCCGCAAAGGTTATATCCTTTCCAAGCCCGTTCCCGCGGTAATCGGGCATGACGGAAACGGCGTAGAGATACGAGCAGCTCCGCCTGCTTCCGTCCTTTGTGACAAGGCCGGCGGTCGGCAGGATATAGGCCGCGCAAACTATTTCACCGTCCAGTTCTCCCACGATACCGGAACCGACTCCGAAATGGTCAAGGAACCTGTCTATCAGTTCCTCCGGGTCGCCGAAGGAGCGTTTCCAAATCTCCTTTAGCTTTGGTCTATCTTGCGCATGCGCAAATCGAAACAGAGTCATAGTTACACCTTTGCTTTTTCGGTATCGCTACATACTTCTCCACCATGAATTCGGGGTAGTAAGATTCCTTCGCGCGGCGAAGGTTCTCGGCGCCCGTGTCGTCCTCCCGGTTGATATAGACTATCTCCGGGTGTTTCTCCAGAACATACCTGACAAATTCTCGGTTTATCATCGAATAGGCGCCGTTGATTTCCCGAAAAGCCTTTTCAAAATGCACCACATAGGTGTCGCTGTTTAGCTTTTCTCCTATTGTGAAGGCCACGACTTCGCCGTCGACACGCAGAATCCCGCCCTCAAGGCCAAGGGCGGTAAAATTGGACAGCGCTTTGTCAAGCGCCTTCTGCTCGATGTCAAAGGTGCCGCCCTCGTCCTTGCTTCTGTAGCGCCGCGCCCATTCCTTGTTCATTTCAACGCAATGCGCGATATTTTCCGCGCTCAGCGGCTCGAAGCTCCAGTCCGAGTAGGTGCTCAAAAACTTGTTGATATGGTTGCGCTTGGCGTGAAGGCGTTTTCCGGAGAGAGTGGCCAGCTTTTCAGCCAGATAGACATAGTCGAAGTAGCTGCGTTCCGGTGTGAAATCGAAAAGACAGGGGAAGAGTATGTCAATCTTATCGGCGTTTTCTTTGGTTATCCCGCGAAGCCTGAAGGGCTCGTTTTTTTCCTCGCAGTGCTTCAGCAGCTCATGCACCGCGGATCTCATATCTCCGGTCCCGATGGGGAAGGAATAGAAGATAAGGCCGTTGAAGACAGTTCGGAACACAAGCATGCCGGAAACTTCGGCGGCGGTCAGGTTGTAATAATCACCCCAGATGAACACGTTTGTAAAGTTAAAATCGCTGCTTCTTGAATCTTCGGCCTTGAAGTGCTTGTCCATCCAAGTCTTGTCGGAAAGTTGAACAGGTTTAAAGTCAATCACAGGAAAGCTCCTTAATCAGCTTAAGTTGTCAGTAGTTAAATATTAGTCAATTACTTATATGTATGCACGCATATTTCCTTAATCTTGCGCTCGAGCTCCTTGAGGTCGAGGAAGGTCTCGGGCCTTTTGCTCGGGTCGCGCAGCAGGGCGGAGGGGTGGTAAAGCGCCATGATATTGAACTCGTTCGCCTTGTACCACTTGCCGTGGTCCCTGGTTATCTTGAAATCCGGGCCGATTATGCGCGCTGCGGCTATGCGGCCCAGGCAGACGATTATTTTCGGATTCAGGAGCACGGTCTGTTTGCGCAGCCACTTGATGCAGGCCTCCTGCTCGGTATTGAGCGGGTCCCGGTTCTTTGGAGGCCGGCATTTTACAATATTTGTGATATAGACGTTGCTGCGGTCAAGGCCGATAATTGCCATCATGTCGTCCAGAAGCTTGCCTGCCCGGCCGACAAAGGGCTCGCCCTTGAGGTCCTCCTGCTCGCCGGGGCCCTCTCCTACAAAGAGGACCTCCGCGTCGGTGCTGCCCGTGCCGAACACTACGTTGGTCCGGGTCTCGCAAAGGGGACAGGCGGTGCAGTTTAAGCACTTTTCTCTCAGATTGTCCCAGGTTTCCATTTAATACCCCCGCCCGTAGAATTATGCATTTTTTTGTCTTTTATTATAACACCGGGGGCTTAAAAAAGCAATTGTATTGCACAAGCGGGCTTAGTAATGCCTCATAATAGCTTTAAAATTTGTTCATTAAAAATTGTTCATTTTTTAGTTTTTTCGCCATAATATTAATTGACAAATAAAGTGAACATGTTTAAAATAATATCGTAAGTAATAGGGGGCCAGTCTCGAAATGGCCGTCAGACGTCATGTAAATTGTTAAAAAAGGAGTGTAATTATGGACAGGAATGAAGCAAAAGCATATGTACAGGAACTTGTAGCTAGAGCTTCTGCAGCCCAGAGAATTGCCGAGGGTTATGACCAGGCAAGAGTCAATGAGCTTTGCGCCGCTGTCGCTTGGGAATGCTGCAAAGAGGACTTCCGCAGGGCCGCAGCCAAGATGCTTGTTGAGGAGTCGCGCATGGGCCGTGAGGAGGACAAGTTTAATAAGATTCTCAACAAGGTCAAGGGCGTATGGCGCGACATGAAGGACGACATCTCTGTCGGCATCGTAGAGACTAATGTTGAGAAACAGATTGTCAAGTACATCAAGCCCGTCGGCGTCATCGCAGCCCTTATCCCCATCACCAACGGCGAGGCCACTCCCTGCGTAAAGGCTCTTTGGGCTCTTAAGGGCAGAAACGCAATCATCATGTCCCCGCATCCCAGAGGAAAGAAGACCCTCCAGTTCATCACAGACTACATAAGGGGAGTGCTTAAGAAGTACAACGCTCCCGAAGATCTGGTAATGTGCGTTGAACCCGAGAAGTTTGCAATCGAGGTTACCCACGAGCTCATGGCGCAGTGCGACTACATCGCGGCGACCGGCGGCACCCCGATGGTTCGCGTCGCTTACAGTTCCGGCACTCCTGCTATCGGTGTTGGCACCGGCAACGTCGTTACTTACATCGACCCCTCTGCTGACCTTAGGGAAGCTGCGCACAAGATTATGCTCTCTAAGACCTTCGACAACTCCACTTCCTGTTCCTCCGAGAACGAGGTTGTCGTACACGAGGCCATCTATGATGAGTTTGTAAAGGCCATGGAGGCCGAGGGCGGCTATCTTGTCAAAGAGGGCAGCCCGGAGAAGGAAACCCTCATCAGAACAATGTGGCCGAAGTGGCATGAGGACCACAACAACCATGACCTCACCCGCGACCTCATCGCGAAGACCGCTGCCGAGATGTGTGAAGCCATGGGATTTAATGCCCCGAAGGACGTTAAGTTCATCATGGTAGAGGAGAACGGCGGCATCGGCAAGGATTATCCGCTCACCGGCGAGAAGCTCTCACCCATCACCACACTCATCAAGTGCAAGAGCTTTGAAGACGCGATGGATAAAATTGAAGCCTGCCTCAACTACATGGGCAAAGGACACAGCTGCGGCATCCACACCAAGAACGACGAGCAGGTCGACATACTCGCCCGCCGCATGAAGGTCTCCAGAATCATGGTCAATCAGCCTCAGTCGCTCGCGAACAGCGGCTCCTGGGGCAACGGCATGCCGATAACCATGACGCTCGGCTGCGGAACATGGGGTTACAACAGCACAAGCGACAACGTAACCTGGAAGCACTTTGTAAACTACACCGTAGTTTCCAGACCCATCGAGGCCGTAATCCCCTCCGACGAGGAGCTCTTCCCCGAGTACATCAGGAACAGATAACCTTATCAAATTAAAATGCGGTGCAGTCCTTCAGGCTGCACCGCTTGTTTATTCTCTCTTATTTTTCCTTCGGCTTGAAGATTAGCGCGACAAGGTAGCCGAAGAATATAGCCGCCGCAATCCCGCCTGCGGCGGCCGTCAGGCCGCCGGTAAATATTCCTAGTGCCCCCATTTCCTCAACGGCCTTCTTGACGCCCTTTGCAAGCACGTTTCCAAAGCCCGTGAGGGGCACGGTGGCTCCGGCGCCCGCCCATTCCGCGAAGGGCTTGTACACTCCGAGCGCTCCCAGAATGACGCCGGCCACAACATAGGAAACGAGGATTCTCGCTGGAGTGAGCTTGGTTTTATCGATAAGCACCTGTCCTATTGCGCAGAGTATGCCGCCAACAAGAAAAGCCTTGAGATAATCAATGAACATGTTCGTCATCCGCCCTTTTCGGTCGATATTGTAACGGCGTGGCAAATGCCGAGTATGCTCTCGCCCTGCATCGTAGAGGTCGGGGACATAAGGGCCCCGGTCGCGGCGAAAAGCACCCGCTTCCATCTGCCGCTTCTCATTCCGTTGAGTATGTGGCCTGTGAGCACCGAAGCGGAGCAGCCGCAGCCCGAGCCGCCGGCGTGAACGTCCTGGTCGACGGAGTAAATCATGAGCCCGCAGTCCTGATATATCGCCGAAAGGTCAACCCCGTCGCTTTTGAAAAAGTCAAGGATTATCGAGTGCCCGACGCTGCCGAGGTCGCCCGTTAAGATTAAGTCGTAATAGGTGGGAGGAAAGCCGGTGTCCTCGAAATGTGTTTTCAGGGTGTCGTAGGCCGCGGGTGCCATTGCGGCACCCATGTTGTTTGCGTCCTTGATTCCGGCGTCGACTATTTTGCCAACCGTCAAATGCGTTATATACGGGCCGTTACCATTTGAGGAGAGTATCGCGGCGCCGGCGCCCGTGACCGTCCACTGCGAGGTCGGGGGGCGCTGCCCGCCGTATTCCAGAGGGAAGCGGAACTGCCGCTCGGCCGAGCAGAAGTGAGAGGAGGTAACCGCGGCGGTTATGTCGGCAAAACCGCCGTCAATCAACATGGCGGCCAGAATAAGCGCCTCGGCCATCGTGGAGCAGGCGCCGAAGAGCCCGAAAAAGGGTATATTGCTGTCCCGCATCGAGTAGGCGGAGCTTATGCACTGGTTTAGAAGGTCCCCGCCGAAGGAGTATTCGACTTTCGACGGCGGTATTGAAGCCTTGTTAAGCGCAAGCGATAAAGCCTGTTTCTGCATTGCAACCTCGGCTTTTTCCCAGGTGGCCTCGCCGAAATAGGAGTCCTCGTTTATATAGTCGAAGCTGTCGCCAAGCGGGCCCTCGCCCTCTTTTTTGCCGACCACGCAGGCATGTCCTATAATCGACGGAGGGTTTTGCAACACCACGCTCTGTTTTCCTATTCGCTTTGTGCTCAAAACAATCACTCCAGATTCATTTTCGGGTCTATTTTTAACATTTTTAAAAGTATTATGCCGTTATTTACAAAATGATATTTTTTATGCTCGATTTTTGCGCTATAATTAGATAAAAGGAAAGCTACCCCCGGAGGCTGTATGAGGCTTAAGTTTACTGACAACCTGACGGAGATAACGGAGCTCGAGGACTTCGAGCCCGTCAAGATATTTGAATGCGGACAGTGCTTCCGCTGGATACCGGACGAAAAAGGAGTTTATACCGGCCTTTTCCGAAAGCACGCAGCGCGAGTGTGGCGCGAAGGGGAGAAGGTGTTCATAACCGGCGACAGGGAGACTTTTGAAAAGGTCTGGAGAGACTATTTCGACCTTGACAGGGATTATGCGGAGATACGCCGCCTAGTTTCAATAGACGGGTATATGAAAAAGGCCGCAGAGTTCGGCAAGGGGATTAGGATTCTCAGGCAGGATAAGTGGGAGGCGCTGTGCTCCTTTATAATCTCACAGTGCAACAACATCCCGCGGATTAGAAAGATAATCGAAGCGCTCTGCGAGCTCTACGGCGAGCCTATAGAATTCGAAGGCAAAACGCTCTACACCTTCCCGGCGGCTGAGAAGCTTGCCGCACTGTCTCCCGAGGACCTTGCTCCGATTCGCTGCGGGTACAGGGCTCCATACATAATAGACGCGGCCCGCGCGGTCGCCGAGGGAAGGCTTAACCTTGACAAACTCGCCGACTCAGGATACGAAGACGCGCTGAAAGAACTCAAGTCGATAAACGGGGTGGGGGACAAGGTCGCAAACTGCATAGTCCTTTTCGGACTGCAGATGCTCGACGCCTTCCCGAAGGATGTCTGGATTAAGAGGGTTTTGAAGCGATATTACTCGGAAGATTTTTCGCCTTCAGTCTTCGGCGGCTATGCCGGAGTCGCCCAGCAGTATATGTTTTATTACGCGCGCTCGGGGCAAAAATAGCTATGCTTAAATGGCAATAAGTTGACAATAAGTCCCGATAGTAGTACACTACTCTAAATCTTTATCAAGCAAAAACAGCTCAAATGAGCGTCGGATAAGGAGTCTTGCCATGAACTCTGAGAAAGTATTCCAGAATAAAATCACTGCAGAAGGCATTACGTTTGACGATGTTCTTTTGATACCGGGCGAGAGCAGCGTTCTGCCCGCCGACGTCGATTTGACGACAAAACTGACAAGGAAAATAAAGCTCAACATCCCAATCATGAGCGCCGCCATGGATACCGTTACCGAGTCCCGCATGGCCATCGCCATAGCGCGCGAGGGCGGCATCGGCATTATACACAAGAACATGAGCATCGAGGCTCAGGCCGAGCAGGTCGACATGGTAAAGCGCTCGGAAAACGGTGTTATCACAAATCCCTTCTTCCTCGGACCGAGGAACACCCTCGCGGACGCCGACGAGCTTATGGCGAAGTATAAGATTTCCGGCGTGCCAATCGTGGAGAACGGAAGGCTCATCGGCATTATCACCAACCGCGACATGAAGTTTGAGGACGACATGACAAAGCCCATAGAAGAGGTGATGACGAAGGAAAACCTCATCACCGCAAGAGAGGGCATAACTCTGGAAGAAGCGAAAGAGATACTGCGCCGCCATAAAATCGAAAAGCTCCCGATAGTCGATGAAAACTTCGCCCTCAAGGGACTCATCACAATCAAGGACATCGAGAAGGCGCGCGCCTACCCGAACTCCGCAAGGGACGAGCTTGGCCGCCTGCTTGTCGGGGCCGCTATCGGCGCGACAAGCGACGTGCTCGAGAGGGCCGCGGCTCTTATCGAGGCCGGGGTGGACGTGCTTGTGCTTGACTCCGCGCACGGGCACTCGAAAAACGTGTTAAGCTGCATTGAAAAGGTTAAGTCGAAGTTCCCGTCGGTGCAGCTTATAGCCGGCAATATCGCGACAGCCGAGGCCGCCGAGGCGCTTATCGGCGCGGGGGCTGACGCCGTCAAGGTCGGCATCGGGCCCGGCTCCATCTGCACCACCCGCGTTGTCGCCGGCATAGGCGTCCCGCAGATAACGGCGATAATGAACGCAGCCTCCGTCGCACAGAAATACGATGTTCCGGTCATAGCGGACGGCGGCATCAAGTATTCGGGAGATATAGTGAAGGCTATAGCAGCGGGCGCCGACGTCGTAATGCTCGGCTCCGTTCTCGCAGGCTGCGAGGAGAGCCCGGGGGAGACGGAGGTCTACCAGGGCAGGCAGTTTAAGGTCTACCGCGGCATGGGCTCGCTCGCCGCGATGGCAAAGGGCAGCCGCGACAGGTACTTCCAGGAGGACAACAAGAAGCTTGTCCCCGAAGGCGTCGAGGGCCGCGTTCCCTACAGGGGTCCGGTTTCCGAGACCATATACCAGATGACGGGCGGCGTGCGCTCAGGAATGGGCTACTGCGGAACACCCACCATAGCCGACCTTAAGAAAAACGGCCGCTTTGTCAAGATAACCCCGGCAGGTCTCAGGGAGAGCCATCCGCACGACATATATATCACCAAGGAGGCCCCCAACTATACCTTGCATCCTAATCCCTAAATAGGCGGTGTATTATGCGTATCGACGTTCTTGGCGTCGGATTTGACAACCTTACGCTTGAGGAGGCCGTTGAAAAGGCGTCGCATATTAAGGGCGGGTATGTCGTAACCCCGAACCCCGAAATCGTATGGCTTGCGCGCAAAGACGACAGGCTGAAGCAGGCGCTCGACGACGCATCGATAGTCCTGCCGGACGGGATTGGAATTATATACGGCGCGAGAATACTCTCAAGGCCCTTAAAATCGCGGGTTCCCGGGATAGATTTCGCCTCGGCCCTTATCGAGAGGCTTGCTTCCGAGAGCAAAAAGGTATTCCTTTTCGGCGCAAAGCCGGGTGTCGCCGAGCTTGCCGCCCAAAAGCTCAAAGAAAAATACAAGGGACTTGAGATTTGCGGTACGGCGCACGGCTATTTTAAGGACGACAAGCCGGTTATCGACGCGATAAACGAGGCAAAGCCGGATATTCTGCTGGTTTGCCTTGGCGCGCCTAAGCAGGAGATATGGATGCACGAGCACGCCGGCAAGGTATCGGCAGGGCTTATGGTTGGGCTCGGCGGTGCGCTCGACGTCTACGCCGGAGTCGTGGAAAGAGCGCCTGAAGCCTGGCGCAGGGCGGGATTTGAGTGGCTCTACAGGCTGATAAAGCAGCCGTGCAGATTTAAGCGTATGCTGAAGCTCCCTCTGTTTCTTTTTGCAGTCATGGGGCAGAGGATAAGAGGCAAATAGCTGTTTTTCGGAGGTACAGGATGGGAAGGCTCATAGTGTTTGAAGGGATAGACGGCTCGGGCAAGTCCACCCAGTTTAAACTGCTCTGCAGGCGCCTTGAAGATGAGGGCAGGGATTTTTTCAGGCTGGTTTTCCCTCAGTACAGTGAGCCTTCGTCGGCGCCGCTCAGGATGTACCTCGCGGGAGAGTTCGGCAGCAAACCCGAGGATGTAAACGCCTACGCGGCATCGACATTTTTTGCCGTCGACCGTTTTGCATCATATAAAAAGGTATGGAAAGATTATTATCAGGGCGGCGGAATAGTCCTTGCCGACAGGTACACCACCTCCAACGCCGTGCATCAGGCCTCGAAGCTCCCGGCCGGCGAGCGCGAGGAGTTCTTCGCATGGCTGGAGCATTTCGAGTACACGCTTCTCGGCCTGCCGAGGCCGGACGCCGTTATATACATGGATGTGCCTGTGGATATTGCGGTTCAGCAGCTCAGGAAAAGGGAAGATGCAACCCATACCAAGGGCGATATCCACGAAACGGACATCGAGTATTTGAGGAAATGCCATGAATGCGCGCGCGCCGCGGCGGAATATTACAAGTGGACCATGATAGACTGCATAAGGGACGGCCGGATGCGGGCCGTCGAGGACATACACGAGGAAATTTACAATTTACTTAAGGAGGTATTATAATGGTCTACATTCTCATCGGAACAGGTTTTGAGGAAATCGAGGCTCTTTCCGCCTGCGACATTCTGCGGCGCGGCGGCGTCGAGGTTAAGCTTGCCGGAGTCGGCGACCGCAGAATCAGGGGCGGGCACGGGATTGAGGTTACTACCGACATTACTGTCGACGAGATTAATCCTCAGAACGCCGAGATGATAATAATCCCCGGCGGCATGGGCGGCGTACAGAGCATCGAGGCAAGCGCCAAATGCTCCGAAGTCATAACAGCAGCGCATAAGGCAGGGGCCGTAATCGCCGCAATATGCGCAGGCCCCCGCGTTCTTGCAAAGCTCTCTCTGCTCGAGGGCAAGAACGTCACCTGCTACCCGGGTCTTGAGAAAGAAATGAAAGGCGCCAAGGCCGACACTTCGCGCTCGTTTATTACGGACGGGAAGATTGTTACGGGCCGCGCCCCGGGAGCATCCCTGGATTTTGCGCTCGAACTCCTCAGGGTTCTGAAAGGCGCGGAGGCAGCGGAGAAGATAAGAGAGGCTCTTTGGTATGCACGATGATATTCGCATAGTAAAGAGAAGGCTGCGGAAGGAACTCAGGGCGGCCCACGCGGAGCTGAGTCCCGATTATCTGGCTGAAAGCGACAGGGGGATTTTTGAGAACATTTCAAAGCTCCCGGAATTTCAGTCCGCCCGCGCGATTTTCACTTACTACAGCATACAAAACGAGCCGGATACGCACAAAATAATAGAGCTTGCCCTCAAAATGGGCAAGATAGTCACGCTTCCCCTGATTAGGGGAAACGGGATTATGGATGCTGCGATAATAAGAAGCTTTGAAGACATAGGAGCCGGGGCGTTCGACATACCCGCCCCGGCTGCCGATGCGGAGCTCCTGCCCCCCGATAAAATAGATTTTGCAATCATCCCCGCTCTTACCTTCGACAGAGAAGGCTTCAGGGTCGGTCAGGGCGGAGGATATTACGACAGGTTCCTAAGTAAAGCAAAATTCTTCACGGTCGGCATAACCCGCTCAAGGTTCTTTGTCGAGAGGCTCCCCAGAGAGGAGCACGACATGCCTGTGTGCTGTGTCGTCACGGAAAACGAAATTGCGAGGCTCAGATAGGAGCCCCGCAAAACTCGTTTTTCAACTAGCAGCCGCAGCCGCAGGAGTTAGGGCCTAAATCGCGGTCTCCGCAACAGCAGCACAGGATAATAATGATGATAAGTATTATCCAGAGACAACTATTTACGCCAAATCCACTTCCGAAAAACATAGTTTTTTCCTTTCTCCGCACAAATTTATTTTTTGCCCTCCCACTGTACTGTGCGGCATTTTGCGGGGGCTTTTTATTAGCAAAACTACGGAGCGTTTCGCGCCGTCTGTGATATTCTATGCAGCATCTAATTATACGGTTACCCGGGAGGATAAAACAGATGTCGGACTACAGGGACATTTTTGAGGACACTTTCGACCTCGACAGCCTCGGCTCTTTCAGTAAAAATAAGTATGGTATGGAAAAGGGCCTAGACATTGACGCTGCTATTGACTCCTTATCTTCTGGGGAAACCCGTATTGAGGACGATGACTTTGAGTTTTGGAAAGAATATTTAAGCGATATCAATAACGATTCTTACGAATTTGGTGAAGAGATGAGTACAAGTTACAACAGCGGCGCGGGGCGGCGTTACGAATCGTCCCGGACGACGAAAAGCTCCTCGAGGTCGGCCCTCTCGGACAGAACCAGAAGCAGCAAATCACAGTATTACTCTAGAAGCAGGGGATACGACAGGGACGACGAGCTGACAAAGAAAATAGACATCAAATCGGCATCAGCCTCTCAAAGAGGAAGGTACGACAATAACAGGAGAAACGGTTCGTCCGGCAGAGGTTCCAAACGAGGCTCCGGCGGCAAGCCTCCGCGCAGAGGCTTACTCTACAGGCTGTTTCATTTAAGCGGCTTTGGCTACTTTCTGTTCGTCATCATTGTGAGCGCAATTTTGGCGGTATCGGGATGGATATTTGCAAACGACGTGTTTGCGCTCAATAAGGAGCCGCATACCGCGGTTGTCACTATCCCGGATAACTTTACGATGGGAGATGTCGCAGACGAGCTTAAGAAGGCGGGCATTATCGAGTATAAGTGGCTGTTTAAGCTCTTTTCGGCGATAGCCGACGCGAAGGAAAAGATTGACCCCGGAAGCTATGAGCTCAACACGGACCTCGATTACCGCGCGATAATCTCCAAAATGCACTTCGGCGCGTCTGCGGGACCCGACGACATCGTCGAGGTAACGCTCTACGAAGGCTATACGATGCGCGAGATTTTCGAAACCCTGGAGAAATACGGGGTCTGCAAGGCATCCGACCTGCTTGAGGCCGCCGCCAACTATGATTTCGACTACGACTTCCTCGACCCCTCGACTTTGGGAGACGAGAGGCGGCTTGAAGGATACCTTTTCCCCGACACATATGAATTTTATCTTGACGACGAGCCCGAAGATGTGATAATGAGATTCTTAAACAACTTCAGGGCAAAGATTACCGAGGATATGTACGAGAGGGCGGAGGAGCTCGGCTACTCGATGCACGAGATTCTCACCATCGCTTCTCTGATTGAGAAGGAGACCTCCGGAGAGGATGAGTCGCCATATATCTCCTCGGTTATTCACAACCGACTCAACAGCAGCGCCTATCCTTACCTGCAGATTGACGCGACGATTCAGTATATACTGCCCGAGCGCAAGGACAGGCTGAGCGACGAGGACATCGCGATAGACAGCCCCTACAACACTTATAGGTACGAGGGTCTGCCGCCTACGCCGATAGCAAACCCGGGACTTGCCTCGATTGAAGCCGCGCTCTATCCTGCGGATACCGACTACTACTTCTATGCACTCCATAAGGACGGGCACCACGAGTTCTTCACAAATTCGGACGACTTCGATGAATTCGTAAACGGAGAAGAATATGGCGGCTAGAGCAGAGATATTATCCCCCGCGGGCGACATGGAAAAGCTCAATATGGCGCTCCTCTTTGGGGCGGACGCCGTCTACATGGGGGGCAAATCCTTCGGCATGAGGGCCGCGGCGGGGAATTTCACCGACGAGGAGCTCAAAGAGGCTGTTAAGCTTTGCCATCAGAAGGGCGTCAAGGCCTATATTACCTGCAATATAATTCCGGGCGAAGACGACCTAAGTAAGCTCGCGCGCTTCCTTGAATATCTGCAGGAAATCGGCGCGGACGCGGTGATAATTACGGACCTGGGCGTGCTGTCCCTTGCAAAAAGGCATGCGCCCAGACTGCCGATTCACATCAGCACCCAGGCGGGGGTAATGAACTCGGAAACCGCGAATATGCTGTACGACTTGGGGGCCTCCCGGGTAATTCTTGCCCGGGAGCTTACCCTTGACTCGATTGCGTCGATTAGGGCGAAAACCCCGAAAGACCTTGAGATAGAGACCTTTGTCCACGGCTCGATGTGCGTCTCGATATCCGGCCGCTGCCTTTTGTCCAATTACCTGGCCGGGAGAGACGCAAACAGGGGGGAGTGCGCACAGCCCTGCCGCTGGAAGTACTATCTGATGGAGGAAAAGCGCCCCGGAGAATACTTCGAGATTTTCGAGGACGGCGGGACTTACATCCTAAATTCCAAGGACCTGTGCATGATAGAGCATATACCCGAACTCCTCTCGGCGGGCGTATCCTCGTTTAAGATCGAGGGACGCATGAAGTCCTCGTACTACACCGCAGTGATTACAAACGCGTACAAGAAGGCGCTCAACGCCGTTCTGGCCGGCGAAAAGGTGCCTTCCGTATGGATAGAAGAGGTTTACAAGGTCAGCCACCGCGACTACTATACCGGCTTTTACTTTGGCGACGGCGGCAAGGGGCAGTATTACGAGGACTCCCGCTACATAAGAGACTGGGAGGTCGCGGCTCTTGTCGAAAGCTGCGAGCCGGACGGAAGCGCCGTGCTGAGCCAGAGAAACAAAGTGTCTAAGGGCGACACGTTGGAGCTCCTGACGCCGGATGCGGAGCCAGTCCGCTTTACAATGGGCGATATAGAGGACATGGAGGGGAATCCCATAGGCTCGACCCCGCACCCGATGATGCTGTACAGGGCGAAGCTCCCCTGTTTTGCCGCCCCTAATTCGATATTGAGAAAAGAAAATTAGTTGATAACCGGAGGCATTATTAATGGAAAAACTTGGCCTGAATGAGCTCAGAGAAAAATTCCTGTCTTTTTTTGAGAGCAAGGGACATCTGCGCCATCCCAGCTTCTCGCTGCTCCCGCAGGGCGACAACAGCCTGCTCCTTATCAATTCCGGAATGGCGCCCTTAAAGCCGTACTTCAGCGGCGAGGCGATACCGCCGAGAAGGCGCATGACAACCTGCCAGAAGTGCATACGCACGCCCGACATAGAGCGCGTCGGCAAGACAAGCCGTCACGCCACCTTCTTTGAGATGCTCGGAAACTTCTCCTTCGGCGATTATTTCAAGAGAGAGGCCATAACCTGGGCTTGGGAGTTTGTTACCGAGGTGCTCGAAATACCGAAGGACAGGCTTTATGTCAGCGTCTACCTGGAAGACGACGAGGCCTACGACATATGGACCAAGGAAGTCGGCGTCAGCCCCGACCACGTTACAAGGCTGGGGAAGGAAGACAACTTCTGGGAGATAGGTTCCGGCCCCTGCGGCCCCTGCTCCGAAATCTACTTTGACAGAGGACCGGAGCACGGCTGCGGCAAGCCGGACTGCAAGGTCGGCTGCGACTGCGACCGCTACGTCGAGTTCTGGAACCTCGTCTTTACTCAGTTCAACAGCGACGGCAACGGCAACTACACTGAGCTCAAGCAGAAGAATATAGACACCGGCATGGGCCTTGAGCGCCTTGCCTGCATCATGCAGGGCGTAAACACACTGTTTGACGTCGATACCGTCATGAACATAACGAAGCATGTCTCCCAGATTACCGGAGTGACTTACGGACAGAGCGAGAAGACGGACGTTTCGCTGCGCGTTATAACAGACCATATCCGCAGCACAACGATGCTCATCTCCGACGGCATACTTCCCTCGAACGAGGGCAGAGGCTACGTCCTGCGCAGGCTGCTTCGCCGAGCGGCAAGGCACGGAAAGCTTCTCGGAGTGACAAAGCCCTTCCTCTACGAGATCTGCCAGACCGTTATAAACGAGAGCAAGGAGGCATATCCCGAGCTTGAGGAAAAGCGCGAATACATCACAAAGGTAATCAAGGTCGAGGAAGAGAACTTCAACAAGACCATAGACGCCGGCATGAAGATACTCGGCGAGATGGTCGAGGAGATGAAGGCAAAGGGCGAGACCGTGATGAGCGGCGAAAACAGCTTTAAGCTCTACGACACCTACGGCTTCCCGATAGACCTCACCATCGAGATACTCGAGGAGCAGAACATGACGGTCGACCTTGAGGCCTTCAACACCCTGATGCAGGAGCAGAAGGAGAGAGCGAGAGCCGCGACCGCCGCCCTCGGCGATTTCGGCTGGGCGAGCCTCGACCTCGGGCTTGACAAGAACATCAAGACCAGATTTACCGGCTATGAAAAGTTTGAGGATACCGGCGAGGTTCTCGCGATAGTCGTCGGAAACGAGCCGCGCTCTTCCGCCTTCGCCGGAGAAGAGGCCATAGTAGTCCTCGACGCGACCCCGTTTTACGCCGAAAAGGGCGGACAGGTAGCCGATACCGGCGTTTTCAAGGCCGATGGGCTGCTCTTCGAGGTTAGGGACGTGCGAGCCTCCAAGGACGGCAAGTACCTGCACACCGGCATCGTCAGGGAAGGCGAGCTGAAGGTCGGGCAGACCGTCACGGCCTCGATTGACGCCGAGCGCAGAAGGGCGATTATGCGCGCGCACAGCGCGACCCACCTTCTGCAGAAGGCGCTTCGCAACGTGCTCGGAAACCACGTCGAGCAGGCAGGTTCGCTTGTGTCGCCCGACACCGTGCGCTTTGACTTTACGCATTTCTCCGCGCTGACGCCCGAGGAGATTGCGGCCGTCGACGCCGAGATAAACGAGATGATACTCAATGACCTCGATGTAATCATAAAAGAAATGCCGCTTGCCGAGGCCAAGGCTATGGGCGCTACCGCGCTCTTCGGCGAGAAGTACGAAGACATCGTGCGCGTTGTCAAAATGGGAGACTACTCCATCGAGCTTTGCGGCGGCACGCACCTTTCCAATACCGCAAAAATCGGTTCCTTCCGCACACTCGCCGAGTTCTCGGTTGCCTCCGGAGTGCGCCGCATAGAGGCCGCGGTGGGCAAGCGCGTGCTCGAGTTTACGAACGAGCGCGTAAGGCTCATTTCCACAGTCGCCGAGGAGCTCAAGACGACGCCCAAGGATATAACGCACCGCGCTCATCAGCTGATGGAGGAGCTCAGGGAGACGAAGAGAAATTACGAAAAGCTCCACGAGCAGCAGCTTAATATGGAGGCCGAGCGCTTCCTTACAGGCTCCAAGGATGTCGGCGGACTTAAGATTGTTACCGCCTCGCGCGAAGGTTTGACCGCCGACGATCTCCGTACAATCGCGAATACGCTCAAGGACCGCGACGACAACGTCGTAGGCCTTCTGGCCGCGCCGGGCGAGGAGAAGATTACGCTGCTCGCCGTCTGCGGCAAAAACGCGATTTCTCGCGGCGTCAAGGCCGGGGAACTGATTAAATTCGCCGCATCAATCATGGGCGGAAGCGGCGGCGGCAAGCCCGACATAGCGATGGGCGGCGGCAAGGATATAAGTCTGCTGAAGGAAGCAATGGCGAAAGTCGAAAGCTTTGTTTCGGAAAAAGCAAAGTAGGAGGTAAATGCGATGTCCGACTGCATTTTCTGCAAGATAGCGGCGGGGGAGATTAAATCCACCTGCGTCTACGAGGACGAGCATGTCTACGCTTTTAAGGACATAAACCCCCAGACCCCCGTGCACATTCTCGTCATTCCCAAAAAGCACCTTGCCTCGATTAACGAGGTAAACGCGGAAAATTCCCCGCTTGTCGCAAAGTGCCTTGAGGCGATTCCGAAAATAGCCAAGGATTTAAAGCTTGACGGCGGCTACCGCGTTATCGTTAACTGCGGCGCCGACGCGGGGCAGACCGTTTTCCACCTGCATTTCCATGTGCTGGCCGGCCGACCCCTGGGAGAAAAGCTGGTATAGGCGTATAAACAAGGGGCGGCCATTTCGACCGCCCCTTTTATATGAGGTGAAATCTTGAGGAAGCTTGCCGTCTTTGCCTTTTCGTTCTCGGCGGCCATATTTCTCTCAAAGTACGCCCTTCCTCCGGAATGGCTTTGGATTGCCGCGGCCCTTTTTGCCGCGATAGGTCTGCTCGCGCTGCTGCTGAATGGAGATGCGCGGATTCGAGCGATGCTCCTTGCCTTCGGGCTGACCTTCGGTTTTGCCTGGTATTCTGCCTATTACACGCTTGTCTTTAAGCCCTATGAGCTTTTGGACGGCAAGACCACGGTAATAAGGACGGAGGTTTCAGACTACCCGCAGGCGACCGGTCGCGGGGTTTCACTATATGTAAAAATAAAGGAGGACAAGAGCCCCCTTGCGGCAAAAGTACTTCTTTACGCCGACGACGGGACGAAGCTTTCCCCGGGCGACCAGATTGAGCTAAACGCGCGCCTTAGCAAAGCCTCGGTAAGATACGGTGAGCCGACGGACTACTATATCTCGAAGGGCGTTTTCCTTATAGCGTATCAGAAGGGCGAAATCTCCCTTATCCCTGCGGAAAAGCTGCCGCTGAAATACTATCCGCAGCATCTGTCTAAACTATTAAAAGAAAAAATCACTGATATTTACGAAGGCGACACGGCCCCCTTCATGCTCGCTCTTCTGACCGGGGACAAAACGCTGCTGAACAAGGACTTAAGGCTAAGCTCGGCTATGTCCTCGGTGGGCACATCGCACGTTGTGGCGGTTTCCGGAATGCACCTATCATTCCTCGCGGGCATGATAATGACCCTTACGCGACGCAAACGCATAGGCCGGCTGGTCTGCATACCGGTAATTCTTATCTTTATGGCAATGGTGGGGAACACCCCCTCGGTCGTGCGCGCCGGCATAATGCAGATTTTTCTGCTCGCAGCGCCTCTTTTTAAACGCGAAAGCGACCCTGTGACCTCGCTTGCCGCGGCGCTTATGATGCTGCTTTTAATTAACCCCTATTCTGCGGGGAACGTGGGGCTTCAGCTCTCCTTTGCAGCGACGAGCGGAATAGTTCTGCTCTCCGGCCGCATAAATTCTTATTTCCTAAGCAAGACGGACAAAAAGCTGTTTAAAAAGCCTCTTTTCAGAGTTCTTTGGCACTTTACCATTGCGACGCTCTCGAGCACGCTCGGGGCGCTTGTCTTTACAACCCCGCTTATAGCGATCCATTTTAATTATGTCTCGCTAATCGCTCCGCTTGCCAATGTCCTGACACTGTGGGCTGTCTCCTTCGCCTTCAGCGGAGGGCTCATCTCGGTCATCCTCGGCTTTCTTTTTAGCCCGGCAGGGAAAGTCGCCGCCTGGATTGGCTCCTGGCTCGTGAGGTACAACACGGGCCTTGTCATATGGCTTTCGGGCTTCCGTCTTGCTTCGCTCTCCATGCTCAGCACCTTTACCCGGCTCTGGCTTGTGTTTGTGTACCTGCTGTTCGGATGGCTGATAATCAACAGAAGGCGCAAGCCGAGGCTTGTTATTCCGATTTGCAGCGCAGTCATCACGCTCTGCCTTTCAATACTCCTGTCAGGATACATCGCGGACCGGAGCAGTATGACGGTTACGGCCGTGGACGTGGGGCAGGGGCAGAGCATTGTGGTTACAACAAGGCGGCACACCTTTATCGTGGATTGCGGAGGCAACGGGGCTTCAAACGCCGGCAGCTTGACCGCGCAGTTCCTGCGAAGCATCAACCGAAACACAATAGACTTGCTGGTAATTACGCACTTTCATTCCGACCATGCTAACGGAATAGCAAGGCTTATTGAGCAAACAAATGTAAGGCTCCTTGCCATGCCGTACATAGACGAGAGCTTCAAGTACGACGAGGATTATCTAAGCTACTGCGAGAAAATAACCGAGCTTGCCGAAAGGCGGGGCATTGAAATACTGTACGTCACCGAAAACCTGCGGCTTACAGACGGCGAGACCTCGATATGCCTATACGCCCCGATAGGCGGCGATACGGAGAACGAAAAGGGCATAGTTGCCATGTTTTCGGTGGCTGAGAACGACGCGCTTATCACCGGCGACATAACATCGGCGCTCGAGAGAAGATTTGTAAAGCTCTTCGAACTGCCGGACATTGAGGTCCTGGTCGCCGGCCACCACGGCTCCAAATACTCAACCTCCGAGGAACTGCTCGACGCGCTTTCTCCGGAAACCGTTTTAATCTCTGTCGGCTACAACACATACGGCCATCCTGCGGAAGAACTGCTGAACAGACTGTCGGAAAGAAACATCACCGTGCTCAGAACGGATGTTCTGGGAAATGCTTCTGTGAGGTTAAACTAATGTCAAACGCAAAAAACGAAGGCCAGAAGAAAAGCGGATATTCGGAGCTTAAAAAGGCCATTTCGGAAAACCGTCTGAAGTCTCTTTATGTCCTTTGGGGCGAGGAGACCTACCTCAAGGAATACTACTTCAGGGAAATGAAAAAGCTCCTCCTGCCGGAGGGGCTGGAGGAGTTCAATCACAAGTATTTTGAGGGGAGAAACATAGATTTGACGGAGCTTTCGGACGCAGTGGACGCGCTCCCCGTTTTCTCCGAGCGCACGCTGGTCGAGGTAAGGGATTTCGACTTCTATAACGCGGGAGAAGAAGTCAGAACAAGGCTAGAGGCGATTGTAAGCGACATTCCCGATTACTGCTGCCTTGTCTTTTTCTTTTCCGACCCCGAATTCAAACCCCTTGCGACGACAAGGATTCACCATATTATAAGCAAAGTCGGTGCCTCGGTCGAGTTTGAGAGCCAGGATGAGGCCGACCTTATTCCCTGGCTTGCAAGGCGCTTTGCGGCGCTCGGCCACAGCATCGACAGGGCGGAGGCCCAGTATATGCTCTTTCTCTGCGGCGATTCCATGACGAACCTCGTCGGCGAGGTCGAGAAAATTGCCGCATACGCCAAATTAAAGAGGATAACGAAGGCCGATATCGACGCGGTCGGCACCCCGGAAGTGTCGGCGAGGGTTTTTGACATGACCGACGCTATAGCAAAAGGAGATTTTGACAGGGCCGCCGGAGTTATGGCAGGTTTGCTTGAGCTCCGAGAACATCCGATTAAGCTGCTTGCGATAATATCGAAACAGCTCAGGCAGCTGTACTACGCAAGGCTCTGCCTTGAAAACGGGAAGGACGCATCGTATCTAAAGGAACTTTGCGAGATGAAAAGCGCATATCCGGCAAAGCTCTTGATGGAAAACGCCAGAAAGGTTTCGCTCGGCTGGTGCGAAAACGCGGTGAGGCTCGCCGCCGAGACTGACTACCTCATGAAGAGCGATGCTACAGACGACGAGGAACTTCTCAAGATTATGCTCATGAAATTGGCGGTGGACAGGACCGGCAGATGATTAGAATAAAAGAAGTCATAGTCGTGGAGGGGCGTTACGATAAAAACACCCTGTCACAAATCGTGGACACGACAATAATCGAAACAAGCGGATTTGGCATTTTCTCCGATAAGGAAAAGCTCGAGCTTTTAAGGAAGCTGGCAAGCAAACGGGGCATAATCATACTCACTGACAGCGACGGGGCCGGATTTGTGATAAGAAATTACCTGAAATCCGCCATCCCGCCGAACAACATAAAAAATGCATACATCCCCGACGTCTCCGGCAAGGAAAGGCGCAAGCACAGCCCGTCTAAGGAGGGAAAGCTCGGCGTGGAGGGCATGGCTCCCGAGGTCCTCATTCAGGCTCTGAAGCGCGCCGGGGCGACGTTCGAGGATGGTTCGGAATATGAGAGAAAAGGACGTATTACTAAGTCTGATTTATACGAGCTGGGCTTAAGCGGCAAGGAGGGAGCCGCGGAGCGCAGACGCAGGCTTATGGAAAAGCTCGGACTGCCCGAGAAGCTGAGCACTGATTCGCTGCTCGATATATTAAACGCGCTGTACGACCGCGAGGAACTGCTCAGTCTCTTGTAAAATATTCTTCCATAATCACGGAGGCTATGGCGGCGATTAGAAGTATCGCCTGGGGCAGCGTGAAAAGCTCCTTCGCAAAGCGGTGCAGTTCGTATGTACTCGCTGAAAATTTCCCCGCAATCAGCAGAACCAACAGGCACAGGGCCAGCATCACGCAGGTCAGTATAAGGGACGACCTGATAACAAAATAGGCCTCGTCGCACATTTTGGACATTCTATGTAGGAGTTTTCTCATCTCGCCATCTCCCGGGTGTAAAAATAAACAGAAAACTGAAGCAGAAAAATTTCTGCCTCTAAAAAATATTTTAAAGCAAAAATTGTGTTTGGCAACAAGAAAATTTTAACACGCATACAATATATAGCGTTCCTGCCGTTATATGTCGAAAAATGCGATTTTTCGCTCTGGAAATTCCAAAATTTATATGGAATAATCAGAACAAACACAAAAATGGAGGGACTGATAGTATGCGGAAAATTGAGGTTTGCCGAAAGCGTGTAGACTTGGGAGGAGATAATGACACGGAACTAGTGTACTACATAACGGTCGATGAGATACTAAGTCCCAACGGCGCAACCATACTGGAAAACTATGGTGTGGGAATACGAAAGAGCGGCAGCGACGAGGAAGACAGCATACGGGGCATAACGGCAGATTCCCGGAAAATCGGCCTCATAATCGACATGCTATCAAGCGGAACTGTAACCCCGGTCGGGCTCCGTGATGTCCTGAGCGATATGCTGGATACTTTCATATAAATTTAGATACAGCTTCAAATTTACAACTTGAAGCTGTATTTTTGTATATACAAGGCTGGGGGAAATATGATACAATATAGCGTGTTTTACGGCCATTTTTCGCCTTTTGCCTACTTTATGTAATTACTCTCCCGGGGTCGAAAATGACCAGAACCATGGGTTGACTACTCATGGCGGAATAGAATCTGAGCGGTATTGCGGAACGGTTCTCTGGTATCCAGATAAATAAAAAAGGCGCGCCGCTCGCTGAACAAGCGGCAGCCGCGGAAACCAGTCAATCTGCTTGCAGTTAGGAAAGCTGTTTCTGCGGAGCAAAGGAGGCAAATATGAAATGTCCCTATTGCGGATTTGCGGAGAGCAAGGTAATCGATTCCAGGCCCGCTGAGGAAGGCACGACAATCAGAAGGCGCCGTGAATGTCTCTCCTGTCAGAAGCGATTCACCACCTATGAAATCATGGAAAGGCTGCCCCTCGTTGTCGTTAAAAAGAACGGCAGCAGGCAGACCTTCGACAGGGTAAAGCTCCTAAACGGCATGATAAAAGCCTGCGAGAAGCGGCCGGTACCCGTGTCCGAGCTTGAGAAAATCGCAAACGAAATCGAACAGGAGCTCCAGAATTCACTGAAGAGGGAGGTCTCAAGCCGGGAAATCGGCGAGCTTGTCATGCAAAGGCTCAAGGACCTCGACGAGGTGGCGTACGTCAGGTTCGCTTCCGTATACCGCGAATTTCGCGACATTAATTCCTTCCTTCAGGAGATAAAAACGCTCCTCAGTGATAAATAATTAAAATATGCTTCCGATAGTCACCTTGTCCATGCGATGAATCGAGTCCAGGTGTGCGATTATGGACATGTACGCGCCCCTGGCGTTGCCCAATTCTTCGCTGTAAAGAGCTTTGAGCAGCTCGTAGAAGGCGTAGGTCGTGCTGTCTATCTCGGAGTGCCGAACGACTATATGGGTGTAGGGGTCGGCCTTATTCCAGCGCTGCTCTGCTTCCAGCGCCTTCTTTATCGCGTTTTCCCAGTCTCCTTCCTCTGCATAGGAGCGCGATTGCTCGATTAAATCAAGAAGCTCGGAGGAAAGTTTCTCAAGAGCATGTGTGTTGACCAGGGTGAGCGCGAATACGACAATAAAGACCACCGCGGTTATGATTTCCTTCTTCATTTCTCCGGCTCCTTGGGAAGTATATAGATTCTTTCTGAATTGTCAACAGTCATATAGTACACGTCCTTCGGGCTGCTTATGTTCCTGCTGCTTAGTTGGGCGTTGAGCCACTGTATGTCGTGTCCGCTGTCCCTGAGGTTGTGCTCGAGTATCCTGCCGCTGCTTATAATCGTGTAGGGTATGGAGAAGTCGTCAACCTGAATTTTCAGGTCCGCGGCGCTCGGCGGCTTTTCGGAGGCATAGGGCAGGACGGAGAGGGTTCCGTCCGTCTCCAAAATCGCGTATTTGACCTTGCTTATATCTGTAATTCCCTTCTTCCTGAGGTCCTCCGCAAGCTCGTCGACCGTAAAGCGGCAGCGTTTCATCTCCGACTGAATGATTTTACCGTTTTCTATGAGTATGCTCGGTCTGCCGCATACCAGGGCGCGAAAGCGTATGCTGCTTACAATTGCGCCGGAAATGAGAATTTCGCAGCACAGCAGCACTATTACCGGCAGCAGCCCATTAAAAAGCGGTACTCCGATATCCTGAAGCGGGTGCGAGGCCATATCCGAAATCAAAACGGCAACAACAACTTCAGAAAGTTCAAGCTCTCCCAGTTGCCTTTTTCCCATCAGGCGCATAGAAAGGATAAGAACGAGAAATACAATCACGGTTCTTATGAAGACTATCGCCAAGCAAAATCACCTGCCTTTTACTTATTTTCGTCTGCTCCTGGACGTTTATCCAGTGAAAAAACTGGAACGCGCAACCGCAGGGCTTTTAAAGAAAAGCGCGGTGATTTGCAAGGTGGGGAATACAAGGCAAAGCTTGAACTCTGGAGGGATTGTCGCTGTGAACTTCACAAAGATGCAAGGCACCGGAAACGATTACATATATATCGACTGCTTCAACCAGCCCTTCCCGCAAAACCCCGAGGAGCTTTCAAGGAAGCTGTCCGACAGGCACTTCGGGGTGGGCTCGGACGGGATAATATTTATCTCGCCGTCTAAAGTCGCGAATCTGAGGATGGACATATACAACGCCGACGGTTCAAGGGCCGAAATCTGTGGGAACGGGCTTCGCTGCGTGGGAAAGTACGCCTATGAAAGAGGCATAGTAAAGAGCACCCAGCTGCTCGTCGAGACCCTGGCCGGCACAAGGAAACTGACTCTCGACGTCGAAAACGGGCGGGTCAAGGCCGTCCGGGTAAACATGGGGACACCCGTGCTTAAGCCTTCGGAGATACCGGTCGAGGCGGACGGGGAGCGCGTCGTAAACATGCCCGTCGAGGTAAAAGGAAAAACCTATCACATTACGGCCGTATCCATGGGGAACCCCCACTGCGTAATTTTCGTCAATTCTGTGGACTCTATCGAGCTTGAAAAAATAGGTCCGGCACTTGAAAAGCACAGACTCTTTCCGAAGCGCACAAACGTCGAGTTTGCGCAAATCGTAGATGACGGTATCAAGGTCCGCGTTTGGGAGCGGGGAGCAGGCGAGACGCTCGCCTGCGGCACCGGCGCAGCCGCCGTGCTCGTGGCGGCGGTTCTCAACGGAAAAAGCGGGCGCCGTGCAAAGCTCTTTCTCCGCGGCGGTGAGCTGTTCGCCGAATGGGATGCGGATACGGACGAAGTTTTCCTCACCGGAGGAGCGGAGTTTGTCTTTGAGGGGAAAATATGCTTAAACGGCCCGCAGTGTGTTTCAGGAACTTCTTAGACATACTGAGGAAATAGTCGGCGAAACTTCAACTTTACCCCGATTTTGCTGACATTTAACATAAAAACAAAAGCGGAGGTTGCAAAATGGCAAGAATTAACGACAATTTCACAAAACTGCCCGGCAGCTACCTGTTTTCCGAGATTGGAAGGCGCGTTTCCGCCTACAAGGCTGAAAATCCGGGAAAGGATATAATTTCGCTCGGAATAGGCGACGTAACACAGCCTCTCGTTCCGTCCGTAATAAGAGCACTGCACGAGGCAGTCGATGAAATGTCGAAGAAGGAAACCTTCAAGGGCTACGGTCCGGATCGCGGATACGATTTCCTTCTTAACGCCATCGCGGAAAACGATTATAAGGCAAGAGGCGTTGATATAAGCACGGAGGAGATTTTCATAAGCGACGGGGCAAAAAGCGACTGCGGAAACATTGGCGACATTTTCAGCACTGACAACATAGTAGCGGTATGCGACCCCGTGTACCCTGTATACGTCGACACCAACGCGATGGCAGGGAGGGCCGGCGATTATGGTCCCGACGGGCGCTGGACAAAGCTTGTCTATATGCCCTGCACAGCGGATAACGGCTTTATCCCCGCCATTCCCGAAAAGATACCCGACATGATTTACCTGTGCTTCCCGAACAACCCGACGGGTGCCATGGCCACAAAGGAGCAGCTTAAGCTCTGGGTCGATTATGCAAACAGGCACGGCTCGGTGATACTCTATGACGCGGCTTACGAAGCCTATATTTCGGAGCCGGATTTGCCGCATTCTATATTCGAGATAGACGGGGCCAGGGAGTGCGCGATTGAGTTCCGCAGCTTCTCGAAGACCGCCGGCTTTACTGGCACGCGCTGCGCCTACACAGTGGTGCCGAAGGAGCTCAAGAGGGATGGGGTTTCCCTCCACCAGCTCTGGGCAAGGCGCCAGAGCACGAAGTTCAACGGCGTCTCCTACATAGTCCAGAGAGGCGCCGCGGCCATTTACACCGAGCAGGGCAAAAGTGAGACGCGCGCGGTCATCGACTACTACATGAGCAACGCAAAAGTCATACGCGAGGGCCTTATGAAAGCCGGCTTGACGGTTTTCGGCGGGGTAAACGCCCCCTATATCTGGGCGAAAACTCCCGACGGCATGAAGTCCTGGGACTGCTTCGACAAGCTCCTTAAGGAAGCGGGCGTCGTAACAACCCCGGGTGTCGGCTTTGGTCCGAGCGGCGAGGGCTATATCAGGCTTACGGCCTTCGGCAGCGCGGAGGCAACCGCCGAAGCCGTCAGACGGATTGTAAGTATTCTGTAATCAGTTTCTTTAGGCGAATATCTTGATCTTAATTTAGTTACCGCTCAACAGATCGGAATTCCCACCGCACGTTATTAGCCCTGGGAACTCATAGGTCTTTGCATTGTGCGGGAAAACATACGGAGGTTTATATGTGCGGAATCGTAGGGTATATCGGATCTGAGCAGGCAGCCCCAATCCTGCTCGAAGGTCTTAAAATGCTCGAATACAGAGGATATGACTCGGCAGGTGTGTCGGTCCACGACGGCTGCAAGTTGAACGTAATAAAGGCGAAGGGAAGGCTTCAGACCCTCTCGGATATGATTAACGGCGGAAAGTCCGTGTACGGCTTTTCCGGTATCGGTCACACCAGATGGGCGACGCACGGCAAGCCCTCGGACGAAAACTCCCACCCCCAGGTCAGCAACTCCGGAAACATTGCGGTGGTGCACAACGGGATAATCGAGAATTATCTTCATCTGAAGGAGTTCCTCATAAACAAGGGGATCGAATTCCACTCGGAAACAGACACCGAGGTGGTCGCGCAGCTTATCGACTACTATTACGAGGGCGATTTGCTCAAGGCGGTGCACAAGGCGATTGACCGCATAGAGGGCTCCTACGCCCTCGGCATAATGGCGGCGGACTGTCCGGATAAGATAGTCGCGGTCCGCAAGGACAGTCCCTTGATTGTCGCTTTCAGCGAAAACGGAAATTTCCTTGCTTCCGACGTGACGGCGGTATTGAAGTATACAAGAGACGTAATCTATCTCGACGACGGGGAGTACGCGGTTATAAGCTCCGAAGGGGTCGAGATATACGACAGCTTCCTCAGGCCAATTAAAAAGAACATCTCGCACGTCGACTGGGACATCTCCCTTGCGGAGAAGGGCGGCTACGAGCACTTCATGTTCAAGGAAATAATGGAGCAGCCCGAGGTCATACGCAAGACCATCGCGCCCAGAATCAGAAACAAGAGAATAGTTCTGGACGAGATAAACCTCTCCCCGGAATACGTAAAGAGCCTGAACAGAATCTTTATTGTGGCCTGCGGCTCCTCCTATCACGTGGGCATGGTGGCGAAATACAACCTCGAAAAGCTGATTAGAAAGCCTGTCGAAGTCGTCCTGGCTTCGGAATTCCGCTACTGCTCACCGATTGTGGACGAACACACGCTAGTAATCTGCATAAGCCAGTCGGGCACCACAGCCGACACCATAGCCGCGCTGCGCGAGGCAAAGCGGCTCGGCGGGCGGGTCCTGTCGATAGTGAACGTGGTCGGCAGCATTATCGCCAAGGAGTCCGACGACGTGATTTACACTTGGGCGGGGCCCGAGATTGCGGTCGCAACGACCAAGGCCTACAGCACCCAGCTTGCCGTAACATATCTGCTCGGCATTTACCTTGCTGACTGCCTGGGTACCATCGACAAGGCCGAGTACGAGCGGCTTCTCACCGAGATTATGACCATCCCGGAGAAGGTCGAGAGCATACTGAAGAACAAGGAGCAGATTCAGTATCTAGCCTCGCTCTATTTCAACAACCAGGACATCTTCTTTATTGGCAGAAATATTGACTACGCCCTTTCGCTCGAGGGCTCGCTCAAACTAAAGGAGATATCCTACATACACTCCGAGGCTTACGCAGCCGGCGAGCTCAAGCATGGAACGATTTCTCTTATCGAAGACGGCACCTTAGTAATCGCGGTGGCCACGTATCAGAAACTGCTTGAAAAGACCATAAGCAATATCGTCGAGGTAAAGGCGCGGTCAGGAAAGGTGCTCTCCCTAACTACAGAAAGCGGGAAGGACCTTGTGGGCAAGGTCTCCGACAACATGATAGTGATTCCTGACATAGACGAACTGTTTCTGCCCTCGCTCGCGGTTGTGCCCCTGCAGCTGTTTGCTTACTATGTGGCGCTGATGCGCGGCTGCGATATAGATAAGCCTAGAAACCTCGCCAAATCGGTCACGGTTGAATAAAACTTGGCAAAAGCTTATGTTTATCTCATTTACCCCTTTTCTCCTTGCAAAAGAACCCTTGAGGGAAATTAGGAAATGAGCAACAACTAATTATACAGTTAAGAAAGGGATAAGGGCACACCTTCAATTCGGGTATGCCGCTTATCCCTTTTTTACATCAAATCCGGTTCTGAGAGATTGTTGCTTGGAGAATCTAATTACCTTGCAGGTGGTGCACATAGACAAAAATATAGCATGGCATATAAGTAAAAAGATTGAGAGAACGATTGACACATTTATGTGCAGTACCAATGTCTTAACCGTGAGCGGCGAGCTGTACAATATTGACGGCAACGGCAGCAGGGTAGCGCCGATAATGTATGGGCCGAGGCAGGTCATTTTGGTTTTAGGAATTAATAAGATAGTCCGCGACCTCGACGAGGCTGAAAAGAGGGTCAGGCAATATGTCGCTCCCCTGGATGCAATAAGATTGGGCAAGGAGACTCCCTGTACCGCACTAGGCTACTGCACGGATTGCGCAAGTCCAAACAGAATATGCAACGACTTTGTCGTAATCAAGGGGCAGTTTGTGAAGGGCAGAATAAAAGTGATTATCATAAAAAGCATCTGGGTTATTAGCAAAAAGGATAAGGGTAAGGCCTGAAAAAGGTCCTTGCCGCTTTTCCTCTTATATCATTTTTTTATTTTGCATGGGGAAGTAATGAAACCAATCTAATATTGCCGGCTGAAGGAATGAAGGGAAGGGGATGGGGAGTCAGTCTTCCCGCTCTTTGCAGTGGTCTTCGCTGAGCAGAATATTCACAACGGCGTTGTAGATATGCTCGGCGTTTTTCCTGAAGTTTTTTTCTATTATCAAGGCCTGCTTCTCGCTGCCGGCCAGAATGTCCATATTGATTATTTCGCCTAAACCGTCGGAGAGGGAGAGGCTTACCATGATGCCGTTTTCATGCTCCGTATGCGTGGCTTTAATCATAGATTTGCGCCTCAGCACCTTCGCCATCTCCTGCGCGCCCTGCTCGGCCTTCATCCTGACGGAATAGGGGACGGCGCTCTCGGTTACGGAGCCGTTTTGGTTTCCCTTGTCGGTTATTACATAGTAGCCGTCTTCTTCGTGAACGTGATTGGTGTTCACAAGTTCGCTTAAGGCCTCTATGAAATCGAAATATGTAATGGCGTTGTCGCACAGCACAAGCTCGGCCAGCGAGTCAAGGTCAATCGGCGCGGGAAGACGGTTGAGTATGAATAGGATTAGAATTTTCACTTCCAGCTTATCGCGGATGAAACCATAGCGTGCCACATTCTCCCTCCTTTGCATTAAGCTTTTGGCGAAAACCGCTTTTTTGTTCCGAATCACGACAGTAATGGCATGGGCGGTTCGGTACTTGTATCATAATGGCGCTTTTTATGATTTTATTTCTTACTATTATACAACATCTTGATAATTTGGTTCAATCCTTTTAAGATAGATATATAAGCTTTTCCGGCCCTGCTGGTCGGAACAACTGCTAAACGAATAATTATATCCGAATAGCTGTTGGGCCGGCTCACGGCGCAGGGATGGGGAGAGCTAAGATATGTTCAATCTTTCACGTAAAGCTAGATACCAATTACAACCTTGATTTGGTTTGCTAAGTTCTAAAAAACTGGGCATCTTATGAATATGCACAAATGAAAATAGTGAACACATATTTTACGTTGTTGATAATAACAGAGCATAAGGAAAAATCAATACCAATATTATGCAGAATAACACATTTGAACCAGAAATATGAAGCATTTTTTGTGTTCAATCTATAAAACAGTTTGTGTGTTAACTTGACAAAGGCAGTCGGTTTTGATAAAATTCACACATATTTTTAGAATCGTTTTATCTTTTTATTGCCTGTTTTATCCGTGTTTTTTAGAAGGCGCTCTGCGCCTATGTTTTGTGCACGGACAACCATATATAAAACTTTAAGGACAAGGATGTAGCAGCGGATGTTAAAATACATAATCAAGCGCATTGTATTGGCTGTATTGACAATTTTCCTTGTGGCCACCATAACTTTTTTCCTTATGAATTTGGTTCCCGGCGGCCCCTTTGTTGCGGAAAAATCAATCAGCGCGCAGGCACAGCAGGCACTTTTTGAGAAGTATGGTCTCGACAAGCCTCTGATTGTGCAGTATAAAAACTACATGCTGAACTTGCTCAAGGGTGATTTCGGGCTTTCTCTCAAGCAGAGAGGACGCACCGTTTCCGAAATCATAATGAGCAAGTTCCCTGTGTCTGCCAAACTGGGCGGTCTGTCTGTACTCACCGCCTTAATCATCGGCATACCATTGGGCAGTATCGCCGCTCTCAATCGTGGGAAATGGATTGACAGCGTGATTATCGTCATAGCGACATGCGGCATCGCCGTGCCGAGTTTCGTTCTGTGTACGGTCGGCATGTACACCTTCGGCGTCTATTTGGGCTGGCTGCCGACCTTCGGCCTGAACACGCCGGTGCATTACATCTTGCCAATTTTCTCCCTGTCTTTCTATCCGACGGCATATATTGCCCGTCTAATGCGCTCTTCAATGCTCGATGTAATAGGGCAGGATTATATGCGCACTGCTCGCGCCAAGGGTCTTTCTCAGTTTATTACCCTGTTTAAGCATGCGCTGCGCAACGCCATCATGCCTGTCGTAACATATGTCGGCCCTCTGCTGGCCTACACACTGACGGGCAGCTTTATTGTTGAAAAGATATTTGTTATTCCCGGGCTGGGGAAGGAATTTATCAGCTCCATATCTAACCGCGACTACACGATGATTATGGGTACGACGATCTTCCTCGCTGCATTGATTATTATCATGAATATGCTGGTCGACATTGTCTACAAGATTATCGACCCGCGTATCAAGCTGAAGTGAGGAGGCATCTTAACAGTGGCAAAGAAAAACCCCATAAGCTTTCATATAAATGTTGATGACTTCCTGCCGGCTACCGAAAGTGAAAAAGAAGCGCTTGTTGTAATGCGCCCGAGTGTCGGTTTCTTCAAGGACGCGATGAAGCGGCTTGTAAAAAACAAAGTCGCTATGGTAAGCTTGGCGTTCATTATAATCATCATGTTTTTCTCCTTCGTTGTTCCGAGTTTCTATCCGTACAGATATGACCAGCAAATCCGCGGCTCCGAGTATCTGGCCCCGATGCAGTATTCGCAAAAAGAGCTGGACAGAATTGCCGCGGGCGAGAAGGTCTTTCCCCACATTCTGGGTACGGACAACCTCGGCCGTGACTACGCGGTCCGCGTAATGGTGGGAAGCCGTATATCACTTCTGGTCGGACTTATCGCGTCCGCTATTATTCTGCTCATCGGCTCCGTCTACGGCGCCGTGGCCGGCTACTTCGGCGGATGGGTCGACCTGATAATGATGAGAATAGTCGACATCATTTATACGATACCGGATATTCTCCTGATTGTGCTGATATCCTTCTCGATTGAGGAACCTCTTGAAAAACTGGCTCAGATGCCGGGGTTTCACTGGATTCAGGTAATAGGACCGAACCTTATAAGCATTTTCCTGGTTTTTGCACTTCTTTACTGGGTCGGAATGGCCCGCATCGTGCGCGGCCAGATTCTATCGCTCAAGCAGAGCGAGTATGTCACCGCCGCAAAGGCGCTGGGCGCCTCGAACGCCCGCATTATACGCAAGCACCTGCTTACAAACTGCATCGGCACACTTATCGTTACAACCACTCTTCAGATTCCTTCTTCAATATTTACCGAGAGTTTTCTGAGCTTTTTGGGTCTTGGTGTCGCCGTTCCTTTGCCCTCTCTTGGGTCCCTGGCGAGTGCTGCAATAAACGGTTTGAATACCTATCCCTATCTTCTTCTGGCGCCGGCCATCCTTATAAGCCTTATCATTCTTAGCTTCAATCTCTTTGGCGACGGGCTTCGGGATGCGTTTGACCCCAAGATGAAGAGTTGAGGAAGGAGCATAATCATGAACGATAACCTTAATGATAACCTTGTTAATATAAACAAATTGAGGCTATCCTTCTTCACTCCCGCTGGCGAGGTAAAGGCGCTGAATGACGTCTCATTGTTCGTCCGTGAGGGCGAAGTTCTTGGCATAGTCGGCGAGAGCGGTTCGGGCAAATCTGTAACCGCTTATACACTCATGGGTCTTGTGCCCCATCCAGGCCGTATTATCAACGGCGAAGTGATGTTCAACGGTCATGCGGTCCACCTGATGAAGGAGCGCGAGCTGAGAAAAATCCGAGGCAATGAGGTCTCCATAATCTTTCAGGACCCCATGACCAGTCTTAACCCTCTTTACACCATAGGAAATCAAATCATGGAGGTTATTTTACTCCATACCAATAAAACCAGAAAAGAAGCCAAAGAGCGTGCCCGTGAGCTTCTCCAGCTTGTCGGTATTAACGAGCCGGAGAAGCGCCTTAAGCAGTACCCTCACGAGCTTTCGGGCGGTATGCGTCAGCGCGTGATGATTGCTATCGCCCTTGCCTGTGAGCCAAAGCTGCTTATTGCTGACGAGCCAACAACCGCTCTGGACGTCACCATACAGGCCCAGATTCTCGAGCTTATGATGGACCTAAAAAAGAAGCTGGGCATGGCAATCATTCTAATAACCCACGACCTCGGTGTCGTTGCGGGCACATGCGACAGAATCGCTGTAATGTATGGCGGAAAGGTTGTAGAATGCGGAACCACCGATGAGATTTTTTATAATCCGTCGCACGAATACACTAAGGGGCTTCTTCAGAGCGTCCCGAATATTTACGAAAGGGAGCACAGGAAGCTCGTGCCGATTGAAGGCCAACCGGTGGACATGCTCAATCCGCCTGCCGGCTGTCCCTTTGCTCCGCGCTGCCGTTCCTGCATGAGAATATGTTTAAGGCAAATGCCCGCGTACACGAATCTCAGCGACACTCACTACAGCGCCTGCTGGCTTCTGGATAAGGCTAAAATTGAGAAGGAAAGCGCCATTCTTCAAACAGAAGGGGAGGCCGGCAATGGAGAATAAGAAGCTAGTAGAGGTCTATAACCTTAAACAATACTTTCCCGTCTCGAGCGGTAAGCTGTTTCAGAAAAAATACGTTAAAGCGGTCGACGATGTCTCATTCTATATAAACAAGGGCGAGACTCTCGGTCTGGTGGGCGAGTCCGGCTGCGGCAAGACGACCACCGGAAGAAGCATTCTGAGGCTTTACGAACCGACGGCAGGAAGAATAATATATGACGGTACTGACATTACACGAGTAAATATGCTCCCATATCGTCGTAAAATGCAAATAGTCTTCCAGGATCCGTACGCCAGCCTCGACCCGCGCATGACCGTGGGCGATATCGTCGGCGAGGCAATAGACATACACAAGCTCGCCGCAAATAAGAAAGAGCGCCAGGAACGGATTATAGAGCTGCTCAGCCTCGTTGGACTCAACAGCGAGCATGCAAACCGTTACCCGCACGAGTTTTCGGGCGGCCAGCGCCAGCGCGTCGGCATCGCCCGCGCGCTTGCTGTCAACCCCGAATTTTTAGTGTGCGACGAACCCATTTCGGCTCTCGACGTATCAATTCAGGCTCAGGTTGTGAATATGTTTGAGGAACTGCAGGAGAAAATGGGACTAGCCTATCTCTTCATTTCCCACAACCTAAGCGTCGTAAAACACATATCAAACCGTATCGGTGTTATGTACCTTGGCAAACTGGTGGAGCTTGCAGAGAGCGACGAGCTCACTTTCCACAGCGTCCACCCATATACCCGCAGCCTGATTTCGGCGCTTTTGGTCGCCGACCCTGTCACCGCGCGCAAGACGAATCGAATTTTCCTGGAAGGCGAAATTCCAAGTCCTCTCAATCCGCCTTCGGGTTGCAGATTCCGCACGCGCTGTCCTTATGCCACCGAAATGTGCGCTGCCGAGGAGCCCGAATTTAAGGAAGTCTCACCCGGCCATTACTGCGCCTGTCACCATATAGACAAGGTACAGTAGACGGCCGGTTCCGCTGACTACTCAGCGGCCCGACACAGAAACCTTTCATCTAAAAAGGATGAATAGGAAATATTACACTATGAATAGGAGAGATAAGGATGAAAAGAAGAATTGCACTAATCTTAGTTGCAACACTGCTGCTCACCCTTGGTCTCGCCGCTTGCGGTAACAAGCAAACGACGACGACCCCGACTACTACCAAGCAGCCGGAACAGAAGGTAAAGCAACTGGTTGCACAGATTGGTCCGAACCCCGAAACTCTTGACCCGGCACTTAACAGTGCAGTCGACGGCGGCAATATGTTACTGTTCCTGTTTGACTGCTTGCTGAACGTCGACAAGAACAACCAGCTCATCCCCGGCGCAGCCGAAACATGGGATGTCAGCCCGGACGGTCTTACCTGGACCTTCAAGCTTCGCGAGGGCCTGAAGTGGTCCGACGGTTCACCCCTGACCGCTGAGGACTTTGTCTACAGCTGGAAGCGCGTTGTTGACCCCAAGACCGCAGCTCCTTACGGCGAGACTGTGCTTGGCATGGTTGAGGGCTACGAGGAAGCCTCCAAGGGTAATGTCGACGCTCTCCAGGTTTCCGCTCCCGACGCGAGAACCTTTGTCGTTAAGCTCGCACATCCCTGCGGCTACTTCGGCCAGCTTGCCGCTTTTGCAACTCTCAGCCCTGTTAACAAGGCTACCGTCGAGGCAAACGGCGAAGCTTGGGCAACCAAACCCGAGACCTATATAAGCAATGGTCCCTTCAAGATGGCAGAGTGGGTTCCCAGCTCCCATATCCTCCTTGTAAAGAACGAGAACTACCGTGACCCGGGTTCCATCAAGCTTGACCAGATTAAGCTCCTTCTGATGGAAGACCCCAACGCCGCTTACGGTGCCTATAGGACCGGCGAAGCATTGCTGATTAAGGACGTTCCGACGGAAGAGATTCCCTCTCTGAGAGGCAACCCTGAATTCTATGTGCAGCCTCAGCTTGGAACGTATTACCTGAGCATCAACTGCTCTCTTGATCAGTTCAAGGATGCTCGCGTAAGAAAGGCTCTGAGCCTTGCCATTGACCGTGACTATGTTGCAAACACCCTGATGCAGGGCGTTTACTCGCCGGCTTACAACTTCATCCCGAACAGCCTCGCTGACGTAAACGGCGGATTTGCCGACAATGCTAACGGCGGCAAGCCCTATATCAGCTCTGATTACGAGGCAAACCTCGAGCTTGCAAAGCAGCTTCTTGCTGAAGCCGGCTATCCCAACGGCGAAGGCTTCCCGGTAATTGAGTACTCCACCAACGACTCCGGCTATCACAAGGTTGTTGCAGAGTACCTGCAGCAGGCCTGGAGCGAGCTTGGCCTCACGGTTAAGGTCAACATCGTTGAGTGGGCCTCCTTCACACCGATGCGCCGCGCTGGCAACTATCAGATAGCTCGTAACGGTTGGGTATGCGACTACAACGACGCATCCAACATGCTTGAGCTCTTTGTAAGCACCAACGGCAACAACGACGGCAAGTACAACAACCCCGAGTACGATGAAGTTATGAGAAAGGCCGCTGCGGAGCCCGATCCCGTCAAGCGCTCCCAGTATCTGCACCAGGCAGAAGACATTATTATGGAGGACGCAGCTTGCATACCGGTCGCATACTATAACGAGTTCTGGCTCCAGAGCCCGAAAATCGTCGGCAGCTGGTACTCACCCTACGGCTACTGGTACCTGCATTACGCTGACCTCGCTGAGTAAGTCAGTAAATAGCTTAAATCGAATATAGAATAAGGCGTGTTGCGACAACTTTGTTGCTACACGCCTTTTTATTTGCCCTGCTTAAGAGCAAAATAAATATGGGAAATGGGAAATCTGACTATACCTTGGCAGGAAAACGGGGTTATTTTCGGCTATACTGAAAATAATTTTACAATATAGCAAAATTCCTGTTGAAAGTCGACACAATATGTGGTATATTACGTCCGTGGAGTTACCGAGCTTGGTGCAGTGACGCCAGCGAAACGCCATCACAATAACAGAGTATAAAAGTGCGTGATGATGTGTGCCTTGCCGGTAACGGCAAGGCTTTTTTTGTGGGAGGTGAAGGGAATGAAGCAGAAGGCGGTTTTGATGGACGAGGCTGCGATGCGGCGTACGCTGATGCGTATTGCACATGAGATTATTGAGAAGAATAAGGGGATTGAGGACCTATGCCTGGTCGGTATTCTCCGAAGGGGAGAGCCGCTGGCTCAGATTATCCGGGACAATATTCAAAAAATCGAGGGCTCGGAGGTGCCATGCGGCAGCGTAGACATAAGGTTTTATCGGGATGACCTCGTGCAGTATTCCGAATCCCCAGTGCTGCGAAAATCCAACCTGCCCTTTGACGTGAACGGGAAGCGCATTGTCCTGGTGGACGATGTGCTTTATACAGGACGGACTGCCCGGGCAGCTATGGAAGCGGTAATCTCCTGTGGAAGACCGAAGGTTATACAGCTAGCGGTTCTGATTGACAGGGGTCATCGGGAGCTCCCAATCAGGGCAGACTATGTAGGGAAGAACGTGCCGACCTCAAAAACTGAATTGATTGAGGTCCGCATCCCGCCCTACGACGAGCAAACCCAGGTCTGCCTTATGGATAAAAGCGAGTCCTAAAATTAAAAAATCTTAATAGAAAGAGAGTGTAGTATGGAAAACAAAAAACTAGGCTATCTGCCCGACGAACGGCCCCCTATTGGTAAACTGCTTCTATACGCAATCCAGCAGGTTATAGTCATGTTCCCGGCTACGGTTACCGTGGCGCTTATCACCGGATTCCAGGTTTCCACAACCATCTTTGCAAGCGGTCTTGCAACCATTTGCTTTGCTCTCATCACGGGCAAGAAGCTGCCGCTGTATTACGGCTCCAGCTTCGCGTATCTGTCGGCTATCTCCGGCCTTTTGGCCGCCCAGGGCTTTACAACCTCCAACGGCGTTCTGCCTACCGAGGCAATCCGTATCGCACAGTTCGGTATCGTGGCCTCAGGTCTTGTGTCCATCGCGGCCGGCTTCCTTGTAAGGCTTGCAGGGCGCGATGCAGTGGAAAAGATTCTGCCGCCCGCAGTCACCGGCTCCGTCGCAATGATTATCGGCCTTACACTCGCCGGCAATGCGCTCAGCGACGCGGCCCCGAACGGCGGTTCCAACTGGATTTGGCTGGTATCTATGATGACGCTGCTTTCCACGATTTTCTTCTCAAAATATCTGAAAGGCTTCCTCGGCCAGCTCCCGCTTCTGTTGGGCGCCTTGGTCGGCTGCCTTACGGCCTATGTCATCTATCTGATTGGCGGTCCGGAGTACAACTTCTTCCGCGCTCTGCCTAAAGAGGTTCTGGAGGCCTCCACCTGGAAGCTCGGCAGCGGAAACATTTTCGCACTGCCTGCATTCTCCCTTCCTAAAGTGTCGTGGGCTGCTGTCGCGGCTATTATGCCCGTGGCCATCGCTACCATACCTGAATCCACCGCCCACGTGTATCAGCTTGAAATCTATGTCAACGACGTCGCGAGAGAAAAGGGCGTCAAGCAAAAATACGATATCGCAAGCCTTCTTGACCGCAACCTTATCGGCGACGGTATCTGCGATATGATTGCCGGCTTCATCGGCGGTCCTGCAGGTACGAATTACGGCGAGAACATAAGCACCATGGCGATTAGCCGTGTGTTCAGCGTACCGGTCATTATGGTCGCCGCCGCTATCGCAATGGTCATATCCTGCTTCACCCCTCTGATTCGCGTGATATACGGCATCCCGCTCGCGGTTATCGGCGGACTTGAGATTTACCTCTTCGGCGCCATCGCAGCCCAGGGTATCGCAATAATGATTGACAAGAAGTGCGATATGTTCTCGGCGAAGAATATCGCCGTCATCGCCTGCATCATGGTAATAGGGCTTGGCATCAACTACACCTACGGCGGAACCATGGATTTTTGCGGCCTTAAGGTCCCGGCTGTCGCGGGCGCCGCGATATTCGGCATACTGCTGAACCTGCTCCTCAGCATCGGCGAAAAGAAGCCGTCGGCGAAAGAGGCTTCGGAAGAGAAGGAGTAATTTCTGAGCGGCTGTAATTTATCGGACAAGCTATCGAGCCTGCTAGTAAATAAGCAAGTTTCACAGCTTATCTAAATTATGTTTACTTAGTTTAGTGCTTTAAAGTCCCGGACAAGCCTTGTCGGGAGCTCCGCGGGCCGGATATGGACGATTCCATACATGTACTAAATCAACGTTATAACAAGGTTAATCCTACCTCTTTGTACGAAAGTTTTATAATATATATCCGCTGCGGAGCATTTCCGCAGCGGATATGCTTTTATGTGATATTTCCTCAAAGGCAAGCTGCACCGGGAATACCGCTTGAATCATAAAGGCATCCCGATAATTGTGCGATTCCCCGAGTGGCGTAGGATAGGAGCACAAAAAACTCAAATTTGCTTAAATCAGCAATTGCCAACAAAGACATGCTTCAAGTGCCGTTTTGCAACCCCGGCCAAAGCGTAAACCCTGTCGACGGGCGTGGGCGGCCTGTCCCTCATTTTCCAGGCGGGGAAAAACCGCGTCACATGCAATGTAATGTCCTCGTCCACACCGGAGAGCCATGACGCTATCTCGTCCATCTCCTCGTCCGTGTCGTTTTCGCCGGGTATTATGAGTGTCGTCACTTCGACGTGGCAGCGCTTCGCCGCGATTTTTATGGTGTTCAGCACGGTGTCAAGGTCGCCGCCCATGCGCCTGTAGAAGTCGTGCCTGAAGGACTTAAGATCAATGTTCATTGCATCGAAGTAGGGAAGTATCTCGAGAAGAGGCTGCTCGTTGATGCAACCGTTCGTCACCGCGACATTTACCAGCCCGCGCTCGCGGATGAGCTTTGCGCAGTCCATAACAAACTCGTAGCCTATGAACGGCTCGTTGTACGTGTACGCTAGCCCGACGTTTCCGTAGAGCGCAAGCTTGACCGCCCTTTCCACAAGCTCCTCGGGGGTCATTTCGCTCCAGCGCGCCATACGGGCGTCCCTCTCGGGGTCCGCCATGGATATTTCACAGTTCTGGCAGTTGAGACAGCGCATATTGCAGCCGTAGCTTCCGACGGAAAGTATCCTGCTGCCGGGCCTAAACCTGTATAAGGGCTTCTTTTCTATAGGGTCGAGGGCGATTGAAGTTATGCGGCCGTAGTTTTCGCAAATTATCCGGCCGCCCCTGTTCCGCCTTGCCCGGCAGACCCCAAGCTGTCCCTCGTCGAGGCTGCAGTTGTGGTGGCAAATCCCGCACCTGACCTTCATTTATGGCGCACCACCTCAAAGCGCTCTAATTTCACATCCTCATCGTTTATGCGTATCCCGGCCTTTTGCATTGCGATTCGAATCTGGGTTTCAACGTCGTTTACCCCGTCGAGGTTCGGCAGCAGAAGACCGCGCCTGAAACCCTTTGAAACAATTACGCCGTAGCGCTTTGGATCCAGTTCCGAAATCGATTGCACAGGTTCGGGTTTCGTCAGAACGTCCACGCTGTAAACAAGGTCCTCAAGCTCGGACTCTCTTACGCTGTCAAACCGCGGGTCCTCGGTTCCGGAGCTTATCGCGTTGCGCATTATCTCCTCGGCCACGCAGCTTGTCACAGGCTCAATCGTCCCGATGCAGCCGCGAAGCTGCCCGTGCTTGTAAATAGAAACGAAAACGCCCGCTCTGCTCTGAAGCATATCTTCGGGCAGGTTTTCGGGAAGTCTCGCCCGCCTGCCGGTACGGATATACGTCTCCAGGGACAGGCGCGCCAGCCGGACATATGGGTCCTCTTCGGCCTTGCGCTTTTGAGCCTCGCGCCTTTCGTTTTCAAGATAAATGCGCTCAAACTCCCGCTCGGGGTCGGCCCCCGCAATTTCGTAAGAACATATTCCGTAACCAACACCGAAAGGACCTTCATAAGAATACATCCTGGGCTTTACCGCAAGCCCGTCCAGGGCCCCCGCCATCACGATAAAGGAGCGCAGCCCGCACTCGCCCGCGGCGTCGCAGAAAGCAGGCGTTAAGTCAAACATCCTTATGAAATCTCCGCAGCTTAGGATGTCCATTATCTTCCGGTCAAACTCGGGCCCTTCCTCAGAAAAACCGTAAGGCCCGTCCTCCTTGAGCTTGTGGGACAGGTCGCCGCTTGCGACAAAAACCGTCTTCCTGCCGAGGCTCTCGGACACCCGGGCTATCAGTTTGCCGAGCCTGTAATGGTCGAGATAAGGCAGCCCGGATATGCCTATCCGCACCAGCTTTGCCCGCAGATTGAACTGTGTAAGGAAATACAGCGGCACAAGTGTGCCGTGGTCGAGCTCAGGGTCTCTTTCGCCCAGCGTTCCCGCGGGCAATCCATCAGTTTCGGCTAAGGAAGAAAGCTGCTGCACAAACTCAGTGTCGTATTCCATTTCCACGGATACCCTTCGCGCCCCAAATCGACCGAAGTCGCCTCTTGCCGACTTCCCGGGTGAAATGTGGAAATAATCCCTGTACACCGTTGAATGCGGAGAGAGAACCACGACGGTGTCAGGATCAAACTCGGCAGCCCGTCGCGCCACCTCCATATAAGCGTCGATTGTGGCTTGAATCTTTTGTTCTTCTCCGCGTCCTATATCGGGTATTATGATGGGCGGATGAGGAACCGCCATAGCAAACACGATGGCCATGACAA
>ENA-UPSB01000164-UPSB01000164.1-bioreactor-metagenome-genome-assembly--contig:-NODE-164-length-121803-cov-19.374733_pt1 | contig 121803 bp, 106 predicted proteins | sample MGYA00238182_ERZ773286 | MGnify/ENA primary metagenome ERZ773286 (study PRJEB29026, sample SAMN07631240) | bioreactor metagenome | isolation source: Switchgrass digestor | place: USA: Dartmouth... | reverse complement strand
CTCTGTCTCGCTTTCAGCCTTCGTTCGCCTCAGCGGAGACAGCTTTTATATCTTACCACCGACACTTTTTTCTGTCAAGCACTTTTTTCAACTTTTTTCGAGTCAACTTGTGCTTCGCTTCAGAGCGGCGATGGATTTTTATTTTATCACAATCGCTTCATCATGTCAATTACTATTTACTAGTAATTATTTATTCATGCGCTTTTCAGCCCTCGCGACTGCGGCTTTATTATATTACATCATGACAGACCATGTTGTCAACACCAAAATTAAAATCATTTTTTGAGATGATTTTGTTATTTTGCGAACATATCGATAAGGTTGATGACAACCGGGCCTAATAATACTATAAATATAACAGGGAATATAAAAACGACCATCGGTATCAGCATCTTTATTGGCGCCTTCATGGCTTTCTCCGATATACGCTGCTTTCTGTTGCGGCGAATCTGTTCAGCTTGCAGTCTTAGTACCCTCCCTAAGCTGACCCCCAATTGATCTGCCTGTACCACAGCGCTTACAAAGCTTCTCAAGTCCTGAACACCAATACGATCTGACATCTGATACAAAGCTTCCTTTTTGCTCTTGCCTACCTTTATCTCCTGCAATACCGTTTCGAATTCTCTGGCCAATGGTCCCGGCATCTTCTCTATTACCTTTGAGAGAGCAGAGTCAAAAGTCAAACCTGCTTCTACACTGACCGTAAGAAGGTCCATAATGTCAGGCAGGCTTTTTGTGATTTCAGACTGACGTTTACGGATCTTTGAATTAAGCAGCATATTGGGAAAAAGCAGACCTATTATAACCGATGCAAGTGTTATTATGAAAAGATCACTGACATTCATTCTTAGTTGGATATATAACAGCAATACAAGCACAGGAAGCCCAAGTACCATGAATGCCTGTATCCCAAGCCAGTTCTTGACCCCCCAGGAATATGGCCTTCCCGCCATTATTATCTTTCTTTCCATGTTTGCGATCATCTCTTTGGGAGCAAGCCTCAGCACGGCTTTCCCGACGCCTTCCAGTACAGGCTTGATAATACGATCTTTGAATGATCCGCCAAGTTCATCTTCCGGCATAACATCAAAGGATTGCTGCTTAATATAATTTAGTCTCCGGGAAATACCCTCTTTTGAGCTTTCTTTTAAATTAAAAACATTATATAAGAAACAGGACAATGATATAAACAACGATATGAACAACAAAAATACTGCCATTTCCATTATCAGCCCCCTAAACCTCGATATTAATGATTTTTCTGACTAAAAGGATCCCCATAAACTCCATGACCAGGGCGATTATTATCATGATGATACCTAATGGATCGGTTATCAGAGTTTTCGTGTGTTCGGGACTTATCATGCTTATCGCAGCAGCCAGGAAAAATGGCAAAAGTGCAATGATCCAGCCCGACATCCGCCCCTGCGCTGTCAATGTCTTGATTTCCCCTTTAGCCTGGATTCGCTGGCGAATAGTTTCAGAAATATTATCAAGGATCTCGGCGAGGTTGCCTCCTATCTGCCTCTGGATCAATACTGCCGTCACCATAAGCTCCAAATCATCGCTTCCTACACGCTTGACCATATTTTCAAGAGCCATTTCAATGTTTACGCCAAGGCTGATTTCCTTTTGGAGTTTTGCAAACTCATCTGCCATAGGCCCGGTAAGCTCACGGCTTACCGAGTCAACAGCCTGAAAAAAACTATGACCGGCTTTCAGGGAATTGGACAGAACCGTTAAAGTATCGCCTAATTGATTGTTTATTCTTTTTAATCTCTTATTGATGTTACTTTTTAATATTAACAGAGGTATAAACCAGCCGGAGACTGCCATTGCAATAATGACCAGAAAGTTTTTAAAGAGCAATGCTCCCAAGAAGCCTGAAACCACAAAAAGTATAAGACATACGGACAGGAATTCTTCAGGTTTCATAAGAATGTTGGCATTTGTTAATCTCATCTTAATTTTATTTTTATATTTCGTAAAAAACCCTGATTTCTCAATGCCTCTGGCAAGGATCCCTAATCCCTGCCGGTAATTCTCCTGCTGTTTTTTTACCTTTTCACCCTTTACCGTTTCGGACTGGTTTGTATATGCATCCAGGCGGCCTATATACTTATCTTTATTAAACAGCCCGCACAGCAACTGATAGAAAAAAACAGTCAGTGAGATCCCTGAAATCAATAATACCAGTAAACCCGGAAATTCCATTTTTATCACTCTCCAATCACTATGCGGAAAACATATCAATAGGAAGGACAACGCCTGTTTTTAGCAGCTTGTCCATAAAACCGGGTTTTAGCCCTGTAGGCATCAATCTGCCTTTTACCCGGCCGGTATTGTCAAGACCTTCTTCCTTATATACGAATATGTCCTGAAGGGTTATGACATCCCCCTCCATACCTGATACTTCGGTTATATATGTGATTTTTCGTGAACCGTCTTTGAGCCGAGTTTGCTGCACTATAAGATCTATGGCTGATGATATCTGTTCCCTGATAGCCCTGACGGGAAGGTCCATTCCCGACATCAGAACCATTGTTTCAAGACGTGAAAGGATATCTCTAGGGGAGTTGGCGTGAGCAGTCGTTAAAGAACCGTCGTGGCCGGTATTCATTGCCTGGAGCATATCCAGCGCTTCGCCCGACCTGACTTCGCCTACTATAATGCGATCAGGGCGCATACGCAGCGAATTCCTTACCAAATCCCGTATTGATACTGCACCCTTTCCCTCTACATTGGGAGGACGGGTTTCCAATCTGACGATATGATTTTGTTTAAGCTGTAATTCTGCAGCATCCTCTATGGTTACGATCCTTTCATCCGAGGGAATAAAAGATGATATTACATTAAGAGTAGTGGTTTTGCCGCTGCCGGTCCCACCTGACACTATAATATTAAGACGCGCTTCAACGCAAGCCTTTAAGAATTGAGCCACTTCTGCCGTCATGGTGCCGAAACGTATAAGATCATTGACTGTATAAGGATTATCAGAAAACTTTCTGATGGTGATGGTAGGACCATTCAATGCCAATGGCGGAATTATTATATTGACACGGGATCCGTTGGGAAGCCTTGCGTCAACCATGGGCGAGCTTTCGTCAATGCGTCTTCCCAAAGGAGCCACTATTCTCTCTATAATATGAAAAAGGTGATCATTGTCTCTGAAGGTTATATCGCTCAATTCCAGTTTTCCGTGTCGTTCTACATAGACCTGGTCCGGTCCGTTCACCATAACCTCATTGATTTCAGGATCGTTCAAAAGCGGTGTTATAGGCCCGAATCCTATTGTTTCGTTGATTATATCCCGGGCTATCGTATTGCGTTCATTTCGTGTTAAATATTTTGCTTCGGTTTCTATAACTTCATTGACTATTTTACGGATCTCATCCTCAACAGAATGCATATCATCCTCATTATCATGCGATATGCTTACCTCTTCCACAACTTTATTGAAGACTCTTAATTTTAGATCTTTATACAGATCTTCCTTAGAGTCATCTTTTTGTGTATGTATAGATACAGGCTTGCCTGGTTTTATTTCATCCTGTTTGTCCATTGCCAATCTTTCAAGCAGTCCCATACCTGTTCCTCCTTAGAACTGGAAAATCTTCCACAAAGCGCGTTTTTCCGTAACCGGCTCCATATTATTGGTATGAATTTTGTCTGCAAGTCCGATTATGGATCTGGCCACCCTGGTGTCTACTCTTGACATAACAAACGGTATACCTTTATTGGCACTGGTAATGACCGTATTATTATCTTCCGGGATGTTGACAAATATCGGATAACCCACTGTTTCTTCAAATTCGCTGCAATTGACACCATATTGTTCATTGACTTTATTAAGTATCACCTGGATTTTATCCTTATATCTTAAATTCTCCATAAGATTCAAGCCCACTCTGATATTCTTTATAGAGGGTAAATCCAGTGTAGAAACCACCAGGATCTTTTCAGAATTATCCAGAGCGGTCAGGACTACATCCTGGAAAGTGGCCGGAACATCGATAATTACATAGTGAAAATGGCCGTTTAACAAAGCCAGTATTTTCTCGATATGCCTGTTGTCGATAAACTCCGCATATTCGGGCTTTAAAGGCGCCGGCAGCACATTTACCCCAGAAAAATGGGTACACAGATAGTCGTTTACAAGATCCGAATCCACATTGCTCAGATCCTTTACAAGGTCATAAATCGTGTTTTTAACCGATAAATTCATCATTACGGCTACATCACCGAATTGCAGGTCAAGATCGAGAAGACATACGCGTTTCTTAGTGTTTCTGACAAGGGCTACGGCTAAATTTGTCGCTATTGTGGTTTTCCCCACACCGCCCTTGGTGCTGAATACGGTTATCACCTTAGTCTGAATGACCTGATTGATAAGTTTAAAGGAATGCTTTTTTTTATTCTGGATCTCATATGTCTTTGTTATGGATGATATCAGGTCATCGGCGGAGAAAGGCTTTACCAGGTATTCTCGTGCCCCGAAAAACATAGCTTTTTTCAAATACTCATTTTCTGATTGTACAGACATTATAATAACGCCTAAATCAGGCATACTTGCGGTTAATATATTTGTAGCCGTTAATCCGTCCATGTCCGGCATATTGATATCCATCAATACAATGTCCGGCTTTACCTTCTGGCACAGCTTGATTCCTTCCTTTCCGCCAAGAGCGGTGCCTGCTACCTCTATCTGTCTGTCGCTCAACTCCAGCAATGTTTTCACATTCTCTAGGGTTTCTGCGCTGTCATCAATTATTACGACCTTTATTTTGCCCTCATCCATCATTCCTCACCTCCAATTTGGCCCATTAATAATCCTGATTTGTTCAGCGGCAATAAATCTTCAATAATTACGCCGGGTGTTTCAACCTGTTTTCTATCCTCATCGCCTCTGAGAGCAATTGCAAAATCCGCAAAGGCGCTGGTATATGCCAGCTTTTCAGCATCAATGGGCGTGACGCAAAGAGTAATCACTCTGGGCAGTTCAGAATCAGCTGGGGATACGTGATTTTCCTCAGTATTATTACGGACACGATTGGGTCCCACCGCCAGTACTTCAACGTTCTGGATTATGGTATTACTGACTTTTATTTCTTGATTATCATCATTTTTTATTATGTAATTCCCTATGATATCTACCTTATCACCTACCCTAAGAAGATTAGAAAAGATGGATCTTTCATTTACGTAAACAGAAACGGCACGCATGTTTTCAGGAATACTGAAAGATAAAGCAAGTTCCTCCCATCGTACCAGTCGTTCGGGTCTAAATGGCTCTCCCTTGATAACAGGTTCTTTTGCATACATACCTTCAATGCTTTTTCTGTCGTTTATAACGCCTTCAGGCAAAGCATCTTCAGGTATATCAATGGTAGCGATATCTTCCGGTTTGATTTCTTCTCCCGCTTTTATATTTCTGGATGATACCAGCAACTTGATTTCAACTGTTTCCGGAACCGGTTTTTCCAGGCTTTTAATATAACCAAAAACAAAACCGTATGATATTAATGTGAAAATTAATGAAAACACAAGAGCTTTTATATTTATCTTCTTCTCCATTTTTTCGCCTCTTTTTGCCGGTCATTCCACCCGCATTACAGATGTCGCCTTTAATACCGCTTCTTCTCCCGGGAATAACTTGCCGATCACAGGGGTTATCAGACCTGCTCTGTATACTACTTCTACCTTTACCTGAGTGCCATGTTTCCGGGAATTGAAGGAAGGTGAAACAGAAATGTTCATATTGGAAAGCTTCAATGTGGTCGTCATATTTTCAACAACCTGAACTATCTCACTGTCAGTGCCTCCCAGGGCCGCTTTTCTGGCACCCTCCCTGGACGCATTGGCTATTATGATATAGCTGTTGAAAATAAGTCCGAATTCGATTATTCCCATGACGATCAAGATAATGATGGGCAAAATGATAGCCGTTTCAACCAGGGATTGTCCCCTTAAGCTTTTAGTGTTAATTTTCTTCACAACACTCATCCTCCGGCGTCGAAAAAATTTGCCCCTGTTTTTTTACAGGGGCAATTATTCCTTGCAATACCCGGAACATCGGTTTTTCTTTATTCTCAGGGAACAGCGGTGCCGACTTCGTCTGAAATCGTGTTGAAAATACCTTGCAGGTTTACACCTAGGGCTCTCAACGCGACAATAACAACTATGGCAATAAGACCGATAATTAGACCATACTCTACCATACCCTGGCCTTTTTTGCTTTTTATCATCCGTGTCAAGACATTAAACAGATACATCATTGATTAATCCCCCTGTCATAAAGTTTTGTAGTTAGATATACTCCTTACAATGCCATTATACAGGGGAGCGAATTCGTTTAATATCAGTCAATCAGCACATTTTCAGGGGGACTTCCAGATACGGAAACCAGGACCTATGTCCTATTATTCGACAATTTTATTCTTGATAGCATAAACTGCAGCCTGAGTTCTGTCCTGAACATTAAGCTTGCGGAATATGCTTGATATATGGTTCTTTACAGTTTTTTCGCTGATATAAAGAGCGTTTGCGATTTCCTTATTCAACATCCCTTTTGCAAGCAGCCGCAAGACTTCGGTTTCTCTCTCTGTCAGGCGGTTTTTAGGATCATCCGCTCCGCTTTTAATCCTTTTATACTCATTGACCAGTTCCCTGGCCATAGTAGGCTGAATATACGTTTGATTATTATTGACGCTTCTTATTGCTTCAATAAGAGCGCTGGCTTCCGCGTCCTTTAATATATAACCGAGCGCTCCAAGTTCCAATGCCTTAAGCAAATATTCTCTGTCCTGATGTATGGTAAGCATCACAGCCTTTACCCCGCTGTCAAACGCTTTTATTTGTTCCAAAGCTTCAAGACCGTTCATAACCGGCATATTAATATCCATAAGAATAACGTCCGGTTTTACTTCTTTATATTTTTCAACAGCTGTTTTACCATCAGAACACGCAGCGATAACCTTTATATCGTTTTCCAGTTCAACCAGCTGTTTAAGACCGTCTCTGATCATTGAATGATCTTCCGCAATCATAACCCTGATATAATCGGTCATATGATACCTCCCTGGACTTCATAAGGTAATTTTACCATAATGGTAGTCCCGACATTTGTTTCAGAATTTATTGTAAATTCTCCCTCCAAAAGCTCGATTCTTTCTTTCATTCCGATAATGCCGAATCCGCCGTCATCATCTCTGGTCAGTTCGCTCAAAGAGCTGATATCGAAGCCTTTACCGTCATCCTTTATTCTCAGCAAAATGGATTTGTCAGCGCATTCCAGCTGTATGCTCACGCTAGTCGCGTCTGCATGCTTGTATGTATTGTTCAGAGCCTCCTGAACAACTCTGAAAACGGCCAGGGAGATATTACTGTCTTTGATTCGTTTGTCATTCCCTTTTATCTTCAAATCAATATTAATGGAATGTTCATTTCTGAAGTTTTCTATATATTTCTGCAATGTGGTTTTAAGCCCTAAATCATCGATTGACATAGGTCTTAAATCATATATTACCCTTCTGACATCTTTTAAACATAAACGAACGACATCTTTCAGGTTCCTTAATTCCCCGATGGTCCTGTCAATATCTATGCCGGCCATCTTTTCACATATTTCTGCCTTTAAAACGACATTACTCATGGCCTGCGCCGGTCCGTCATGGATCTCGCGGGCTATACGCCTGCGTTCATTTTCCTGCGCTTTAATGATACGTATTGCTATAAGCCTCTTGCTTTCAGCATTTTCAAAATGCTCGTCCAGCTTCTGAAGATCTCCGGATAGATATGTTAATACAGTCCCTACCTGCGCGACCAGTTTTTCAGCCTTTCCAACAGTCTCAATCGCAATTTTGAGCCGCCTTTCGACATCATTGCGCCTTGAGATCGTATTCTTTTCGCGTTCCCGGCATACGGCCAATTGTATCATCAGTTCATTGGCCTCATCATATGCCTTCTTCATTTCTTCTTCGGAATGCTTGTCGAAATTCCGGTTAATGTTAGCTAGCTTTTTCCGGCTCTTGATCACCTTAAGTTCCAGAGCCTGACACTCGTTTATGATAGATGCCGCTTCAGCCTTTAAATACTGGAGTTCCTCTTTTAGATTATGTACTTCTTTTCTGGCATTCTCCGATATTTCAAATATGGCACCCTTGCTCTCTTCAATCACCTTTAGTGTGTTTTTAACTATATCATTGATTCTTTTAATGCCAATATTGTCCAAGAGCAAACCTCCGGTTTATTTTTCGCGCAATAGCTTGTTCAGTTCGTCCATAAAGGTATTTATATCTTTAAACTGCCGATATACAGATGCAAATCTGACATATGCGACTTCATCAAGTTCCTTGAGCTTATCCATTACCAATTCCCCAATAAATTCGCTGGTTACTTCCCGCTCAAGAGAATTATTTATTTGCCCTTCGATGGCATCAAGGATCTTTTCAATCTGGTTTATCGATACTGATCTTTTCTCGCATGCACGAAGGATGCCCTTCCTAACTTTATCCCTGTCATAAGGCTGGCGGGAGCCATCTTTCTTAATTACCATAATAGGCATATTTTCTACCTTTTCATAGGTGGTATACCGTTTATGGCAGCTTAAGCATTCTCTGCGGCGCCTTATGGTAGCACCTTCATCAGTTGGCCTCGAATCAATGACTTTGTCTTCATCAAAGGAACAATAAGGGCATTTCATAATCTTTCTCCTTACAATTATATATTTTTGGTACTATTTAATCTATCGTCATATTTTCCTATTTACTTTTATATTTTATTGATTTTCAAGGCCTGTCTTTCAAGCATCAGAGGAAGCAGCCAAACAGCTGTCAAATAAAAAATGAGGGCGAACCCTCATTTTATTATACCATTTATACATATTTCTGCATATGTTTTAGAGCCGACTTTTCAAGTCTTGAAACCTGAGCCTGGGATATACCGATTTCATCGGCCACTTCCATCTGCGTTCGTCCCTGGAAGAATCGCAAATCAACGATCCTTTTTTCCCTTTCACTGAGCTTGCTCATAGCTTCGCTTATAGAAATGCTTTCAAGCCATTTTTCGTCATTATTCTTTTCATCTTTGACCTGGTCCATCACAAAAATAGCATCGCCGCCGTCATGATAAACCGACTCGAACAATGAAATCGGTTCCTGTATGGCATCCAGCGCCATTACCACATTTTCCTTTGAAATTCCCAATTCATTGGATATATCAGTAATATTGGGCTCCCGCGACTCTTTCCCAATTATTTTCTCTCTTGCCTGCAATGCTTTATATGCTATATCCTTCAATGAACGGCTTACGCGTATCGGGTTATTGTCTCTTAAATATCTTCTTATTTCGCCGATTATCATAGGAACCGCATAAGTTGAGAATTTTACATTCTGTGTAACGTCAAAATTGTCAATAGCTTTGATAAGCCCGATACAACCAACCTGGAAAAGATCATCCGCATTTTCCCCTCTGTTTCCGAATCTTTGAATGACGCTTAAAACCAATCTTAAATTGCCTTGTATGAATTCTTCCCTCGCTTTTTTATCGCCATTTTTGATCCTTTTCATAAGCTCATTCATTTTGTTTCCTGATAAGAGGGGCAGTTTTGATGTATTGACACCGCAAATCTCAACTTTGTTCATAAAAATCAACACACCTCTCTCTCTGACTGTCATTCAATCTGTACAAATAACAGTCTTATCTTAGAGGGTGTGTTTTATTCTGTTTTTTTATATGAAAATATTTTAAAAAGGCCTTGACAAGCGAGTTTAAACGAATTGAGGCGCATTATGACGCCATGGGTTTCATTGGCCTGTACCCGTTAAAGATCCAGCAGCTTTGTTTGTTATGCAGCCCTCAGGATGCTCTGCACTATGTTATCTGCAACTAAAAGATTCTTGATGACATTAGAGCATCCTGCATATCTCTCTTTTCAGACGTCCCAGGATCCTTTTTTCCAGTCTGGAAATGTATGACTGAGATATCCCAAGCATATCAGCCACTTCTTTTTGAGTCTTTTCCAAATGATTGTTCAACCCGAATCTAAGTTCCATTATTCTCTTTTCTCTTCCGCTGAGTTTGTTCATTGCGCTTACAAGAAGCTTCTTATCTGTTTCTTCCTCAAGATTTCTTTGTATGATATCACTGTCGGTCCCCAGAATGTCCGAAAGAAGAAGTTCATTTCCATCCCAGTCGACGTTCAATGGTTCCTCAAAAGACACTTCAGTTTTTGCTCTGCTGTTTTTCCTAAGATACATCAAAATTTCATTTTCTATGCATCGTGACGCGTAGGTGGCAAGTTTGATGTTCCTTCCGGGATTATATGTATTGATAGCCTTTATAAGACCTATTGTACCTATAGATGTCAGATCCTCTATATCTACTCCGGTATTCTCGAACTTCCGGGCTATATAAACTACAAGCCTTAAGTTTCGCTCGATCAATGTCCGCTTGACTGACATATCCCCATACTCCAGCCTGTTTAACAGCATAGCTTCCTCATTGGCCTGCAGCGGAGGCGGAAGTATTTCATTCCCGCCGATATAGAAAATCTCATTGCCCTCTTCCTGATTCTGATTCTTTACCAGTGTGATAATAAATCCGAACATCTTGTTTAACATGTTATTTCTCCCTTCATAGGCATAATTAAAATCTTTCCTGCTTGTTTTCAACCTAGATCCTGGAAAGCAGAGCCGGTCCTACAAGCGCAGAGTATTTGTCGCTTCCGGATAATTTCATGCCGCATATTCCTACTATCACGTCATTGACTTCCTTAAGTGCTCCTTCTTGCCCGATCCTGATATTGTCGGGTCGAAACCCGGTCAACATGCCGTTTTCCTTACCTATAGACTTAAAAGGAATAAGATGGATACGTTTTAGCCAGGGACTCTCTTTATTACCGGCGTATAAATCCATATTGTTTGATATTACTGATTCATAAATTTCAGCAGGCAAAAGAGATTTTACTGAATCTGCTTCCACCACCATTACCGGATAACCCGTTATCGGGTCAATCAGCGAGTTCCCTGTATCGATCAGTGCATAAAAGCGGACTGATTTGTCCCCCACCCTTAGATAAACCGGGATTATCGAACCCTCCTTGTAGGCTTTCCCTGAGAGGATCCTGCCGATGGGTCTGACCAATACGGTGCAAAGTCCTGCTGAAAATATAAAGGCCTTAAGTATCCCCTGGGGACTGACATACATGAAACCTGCCCCGGAAACGGCCCCGCCGTCCATAAAGCTGGACAGAGCATATGTACACCCGGCAAGCAAAAAAGCTGACAGAAGCATCATTCCCCATCTTCGCATGAACTCCGAGACTGTCCTGATTTTAAAGGCAATAAGAATCATCAGTGTGGATACGATTATTCTGGTCAAAAGCGCAGACAAAAATGCCGTGTCCGGTACTGCGACGGTGATGACCGCGTATAATGCGCCAAGTGAAGATGCAAATATCATTCTTAAGGTCTTAAGGGCAATCCCGGATATAGCACTTGTTAATTTAAGTATCAAACAGTTTGCCAGTAAGTTTTCAAAGAACAGAATATCTGCATATACTACCACCCTGAGACTCCTTCCTTCTTACTTCATTTAATAGTTTCACCTAAGACAATGTCATCCTGACCGTCAATATAGTGAATATGCTGACAGTGGGAACACTTCACCCCTTTCAGAAATGGCACTGTCATTTTCACATTTGGTTACAGGTTATGCCTATTTAATATTATTGTTCATCTCCTTTCTTTATGATTAGGAATAACTTTAACAAGCTTCGAAGCTTGATTTGATGCTGATTCACATGTTAAAAGCTTTAGTAAAGCCTATTATAAAGAGGAGATTTAAAATTTTGTGTCAAATAAACTTATAGCCCGGAATATTTATTGTCAGATCTTATAAATTGGCATAATAAAAGCATTTCAGCCGTTATGATTTCCCGTAACAAACATTGCTCACCCCGAATAGTATATGAGTATACACACAACCTCCGGAGGGTTCTATGGCCGGAATAGCCGGTATGGTCTGCCTAACTGACGATATATTACAAAAAAGCGTAAATATATGCGCTATGTCCGAGGCTATTCGTTCCCGGGGAGCCAGCGGAGCGGGACATTATATTTCACCGAATGCCGTATTTTTACGGCGAACGGGGCCTATCGGCCAAACCAGCAAAGGTTCGTTCGTAAGCGAGGTCTGTAAAGACGGCAAAACCTATATACTGGCACTTGACGGCACAATTTTCAACAGATCCGAAATCATCGCGGATTTAAATCTTTCCGGAGTTGATCACAATGCACTTTCCTGCTCTGAGCTTCTGATACATGCATATGCTAAATGGAAGGAAGATTTTCTGAAAAAATTGAACGGCAGTTTTTCCTTTGCGCTATGGATACAGGAAGACAAGGTTTTGATCCTGGCCCGGGACCATCACGGGACAAAACCCCTTTATTACACAATAACCGACAGGATGCTTATTTTTGCTTCTGATATAAGAGGAATAACATGCCATCCCTTGTTTGATACCAGGCTGGATGTTGAAGGCTTGTCAGAATTGATATGTTTAAGTCCCCGCTATACACCCGGTTGCGGAATAATCAAGGGTGTCCACCAAGTAAGACCGGGGCATTTCCTGCATTTTTCGTCGAATGGCCTTAAAACTAAAAGATATTGGATCATGGAAAAGCAGGAACATGAAGATGACCTTGCAAAAACTCTGGAAACAGTCCGGGAGCTGGTAATAGATTCGATTAAGAGGCAAATTAATTCAGATGTGCCGATTTGCGGTCTTTTATCCGGAGGACTCTATTCAAGTCTGATAACCGCTATCGTAACCGATAAATCTGCGCTTTTGAATAACGGTATATATAATACATGGTCTGTGGATTTTGAAAGAAGCAGCCGCTATTTGCGCCTGAAAGGCAGTGGGTTTGAAAGCGACATGCCCTGGATACGCTGGGTTTGCAGGCGAGCCGGGACCCGCCATCATTACATTTTTCTTTCGCCATCGGATGTAATCGAATCTTTGCTTGAAGCCGAAGAAGCCAGGGGCATGCCGGGTATGCCGGATTCTGACTCTGCCTTGCTGCTTTTATGTCGTGAAATACGAAAAGATTTCAGCATAGTACTGTCAGGAGATTGTTCTGACGAGATATTCGGTTCAGTCATTAAGGCAAGCGAACATTTTATTACCGGACGTAAACGTCTCCCCTGGAGCTCGAACCTTGCTGAGAAAATTTCAGTCTTTAAAAATGATGTTATAGATTTGATAAAACCCTATGAATTTATCGAAAAATGCTATGAGGAAGCATTGGCGGATTATTCTAAATTTGCAGTCAATGAAAAGTACCTTCGAAAAGAAAATGAATCCCAGTGGTTCAGTCTGTATTGGAATCTTCCATGTTTGCTGGATAGACTGGACAAAATGAGCATGGCTTGTGGTTTGGAAACTCGGGTACCCTTCTGTGATGTCAGGATCACAAATTATTTCTGGAATGTCCCCCAGGAACTCAAGCGTCTTAATAATATGGACAGAGGACTGTTAAGAGAGGCATTGAGGGGATTTCTCCCAACGGATGTCCTGGAAAGGAAAAAGACTCCTTTCCCTAGAACATTGGACCTTGATTATGAAGCAAAACTCAAAACTATGCTTTTTGAAACTGTTTTTGATCCTGATTCGCCGATAAAATACATGTTAAATTTAAAAACTCTTGAAAGTATGATGAAGCAACAACCCAATACAGTAAAGAGTTTTCTTTCCAGGACTCAGCTTTACGGATGGATTATTCAATTGAATCATTTCTTAAAAATTAATGGCATAACAACCATATAAGCATCCTTATATTTCCCCAAGGTGGTATCTTTGCCATTTGCCTATAGTGGCCACTAAGTCCATGGCAGGGCTTTCACTGCCAAACTATTGCCTTGTCGTACACAATAAAGGCATCCATTCAGGATAATGAATGGATTTGTTGAGAATTTTATGATTTTTCATTTTGTACCAATGAGGTGGTTGTAAATGATTTTGGGCTTATATCTAGATTTACTTTATTAAACCAAAAAATCAAAAGAATAAGAATATAACTTACATTTCGTGAAAATAAAAATTACAACTTTTTGATCTCATCCAAAAGGGCTTCCACAATTTCGCTTTCCGAAACCTTCCGAATGATTTCTCCCTTTTTGAATATAACTGCCGAATCCTTGCCGCCGGCTATCCCTATATCAGCTTCTCTGGCCTCTCCGGGACCATTGACAACGCAACCCATCACTGCGACTTTAATCGGTTTTTCAATGTTTTCCAGGGCTTTTTCCACCTTATTTGCAATATCTATAAGATTAATCTGAGTCCGGCCGCAAGTGGGACAGGATATAAATACCACACCTTTATTATAAAGGCCGCAGGCTTTCAGAATTTCTTTTGCAGCTTTGACCTCCAATACCGGGTCTCCGGTAAGAGACACCCTGATCGTGTCCCCTATCCCTGAAAGAAGCATAGCACCAATCCCTACGGCGGATTTTATGGTGCCGCTGTAGGGCGTTCCGGCTTCAGTTACTCCTATATGAAAAGGGTAGTCAGTTTTCTCAGCCAATAATTTATGAGCTTCAAATAATACTCTTACATCAGAAGATTTAATCGATATAACCGTATTATAGAAATCTAATTCTTCCAGCAGCCTTACATGTCTTAAGGCGCTTTCCACAAGAGCTTGAGCGCATACATGTCCATACTTTGCAAGCAAATCCTTTTCAAGAGATCCGCCATTAACGCCTATCCTTATGGGGATCTCTCTTTCACTGGCCATGCGTACAACTTCTTTTACACGATCAACAGAGCCTATGTTTCCGGGATTGATCCGGATTTTATCGGCTCCGTTTTCCATGGCCTTTAATGCAAGTCTGTAATCAAAGTGAATATCTGCCACCAGGGGAATCGATATTCTCTCTTTGATCTTTGATATCGCCTCGGCAGCCTCCATATCAGGAACCGCCACTCTTACTATATCGCAGCCCTCTTGAGCCAATGCCTGGATTTGACTTACGGTAGCTTCAACATCACTTGTTTTTGTATTTGTCATGGACTGGATGCTTATTGGCGCATCCCCGCCGATATAGATATTCCCAACCCTTATCTTTCTTGTTTTTCTTCGCATATTCTTAATCTCCGTACCGGGTTATTTCTTACGCGATAATAGCCATCATATACATTTTTGTCTTTTTGAGCAAAGCGAAGGATCTTGTCCTCTTATGTCATTCTGAATGGAGTGAAACAGAATGAAGAATCTTTTTGTTCATGTATAAGATCCTTCGACTCCGCTGCGCTCCGCTCAGGATGACGATTGGGATGTCCCGCTACGCTCAGGATGAAACCTTCCCTTGTCATTCTGAGCAAAGCGAAAATCTTTACAACAACCATTTGGGTATATCGTTAAAGAGGGTGATGATAAGAATTCCGACAAGGAATATAAAGCCGATAAATGAAATCATCCCTACTTTCTCCTGAGGTACCGGTTTTCCTCTGATTTTTTCTATAAGAAGGATCACCAGAATACTTCCGTCAAGGGCAGGGAACGGTATAAGGTTCATAATGGCAAGGTTGACGCTTATAAAGCTTCCCATATAAATCAGGTTAAGAATGATTTTACCCACAGATTCCTTTGTTTCCACAACACTTCCTACCGCTCCGATTATACCTACGGGTCCCGATAGTTCCTTAATGGAAATCGTTCCGTTTAACAGCCATTTTAATGTCATCAGTACATTACGGGCAGTAGACAGGCAAAAATTTACCGAAGCTCCCATTACCTCAAATATATTTCCTTTTTTATGCTCCAGGTTTACCGCAAGAGTATAATTAAAATCCGAGAACGGCTTAACATTCTCAAATACCAGTATTTTCCCGTTTCTTTCAACGGTTATGGTCAATGGGGCTAATTTATCTGTTCGTTTATTGTTTAGGTAATTTTGAATATCAGATGTTGTAAAGACTTCAGTATCATCAAGTTTAATGATCCTGTCTCCGCGTTTTATCCCGGCTTTAATCAGAGGAGAATCAGTCTCTATCATATCAATGATATTTGTTCCGATATTACCCTCTACTTTGGCCGTAAAACCCAATCTGACCCGCGTCGGTGTTTTCCCGGGAGCAACCATTTTTGTGACCTTTTTATTCTCACTGACATCAAAATAAATCAGTTCTTTCTCCGATCCGTCCTCAGCATACATGAAGAGATTTAAATCGGATGCAGGTTCATAAAACCGTCTTCCTCCATAGGAGATCAGTCTGTCGCCTACTTCCGCGCCTGCCTTTCTTATGACCGAATCCTCATAGAATTCTGATATGGTATTGGTATAAAAACCCGTGTTGCCTAAAAATATTGCAGCAAAAAGAAAAGCCGTCAACAAATTCAACAACGGTCCGGCTGCTATGACAAGGGCACGTTTACCTACCGGCTGGTTTGAGAAGGCTCTGGGGTCATTGGAAGACTCTTCTTCTCCCTCCATTCTCACAAAGCCTCCCATAGGTATCAGTCTCAACGAATAGGTAGTTTCTCCCTTTTTGACGGAAAAAATCTTAGGCCCCATAAATAATGAAAATTCCAGGACCTTAATATTACAAGCTTTGGCCGCCATAAAATGGCCCAGCTCATGTATGATAATAAGTATGCTTAAAGCAATCAAAGCTACAATGATTCCCATTTAAAAACCCCCGTTTACAATACTTCGGGCTAATTCTCTTGCCTTTCTGTCAGTATCTATTATATCATTAAGTACAGGCTTGCTATTCACAAAATGTTCCTTCATAACCTGACCAACCACCTCGGTGATTTGCAGAAAAGAAATCCTTCCCTGTAAGAACATGTCCACGGCCACTTCATTTGCCGCATTCATGGCGCATGGAAGAGTACCTCCGGTTTCTGCTGCTTCATATGCCAGTTTTAAGGCCTCAAAGGTCTCCAAATCAGGCTTATCGAAGTTCAATGTCTTTAATTTATCAAAATCCACTCTTCTGAATGGATTTTCTATCCGTTCAGGCCAGGTAAGAGCCAGCTGGATGGGTATACGCATATCCGGCGCGCCCATCTGAGCCATTATTGATCCATCCTTAAATGCTACCATTGAGTGGATTATGCTTTCAGGATGTACGATCACTTCTATCTTTGATACAGGAACATCGAACAGCCACATGGCTTCGATAATCTCTAAGCCCTTGTTCATCATTGTCGCGGAGTCAATAGTGATCTTGCTGCCCATTGACCAGTTGGGATGCTTCAGGGCCTGTTCCACTGTAACATTCTTGAGCTGTTCTTTCGTATAGCCTCTGAACGGACCTCCTGATGCAGTCAGAATAATTTTTTCCACATCCCTGTTCCTGTTTCCGGCAAGACACTGAAAAATGGCCGAGTGTTCGCTGTCAACCGGAAAAATCTTTACACCCTTGTCTTTTGCCAATTTTGTAATTATAGATCCTGCGGTAACCAATGTTTCCTTATTTGACAGGGCAATATTTTTACCGGCATTTATGGCGGCTACAGTGGGCAACAGCCCTGCGATCCCCACCACCGATGTTAACACAGTGTCAGCATCATTATGGGTTACAGCCTCAAGGATCCCTTCTTCTCCTGCCAGAACTTTTGTATTGGTGTCTTCAACAGCTTGTTTCAGCTCACTTGCAGCCTTTTCATCCTGCATAGCGGCGACTTTTGGCTTATACCGCCTTATTTGCTCTTCCATTAACTTAATGTTGCTGTGGGCAATTAAAGAAACTACATTGATTTTAAGATTTTCACAGACATTAAGGGCCTGAACCCCTATTGAACCCGTTGAACCCAAAATACACAGACCGTTTATCATAATACTACCTTTCTAGCATAAAAACAAACTTACATATATGTATACCAACGGCGCCACAAAAAGTATGCTGTCCACTCTGTCCATTATCCCGCCGTGACCGGGTATCAGATTTCCAAAATCTTTTATTCCTGAATACCTTTTTATTGCAGAAGCAGCCCAGTCTCCAAACTGAGCGACCACACCGCACAAAAAACCCATAACGGCAAAATGGTACAACGAAATGGAAGCTGCTCCCGCCCGATTCATGATGATTTTACCATAAAGCATCATTATGAGCATACAGCCTATAGCTCCGCCTATTGAGCCTTCTATGGTTTTTTTAGGGCTTATATGAGGGATGATCTTGTTTTTGCCAATGGAAACCCCAACAAAATAGGCAAAAATGTCAGTCATTACAGCACCTATTATTACAAGCCATATAAACTCGAATCCCCGTTCAAGATTCCTTGTCATAACGGCGAAAGAAAGCAGAAATGGAATATATACTATTCCCAGCAATGTATAAGCGATGTCCTCAAAATGACATTCCGTTCGACCGAATATTATTCTTAAGAACAAATATAGAATCAAAAGATAAAAAAAAGCGTTCAGGTTATTCGCGGCAAAAATTCCTGTAAGTAACCCCGACAATTCAGGGAAAACATCAGCCGGGATCGTAACTCCATAAGCCTTGCCCATGATAATAACAGCCGAAATAATACTGACCGGTAAATCAATATTTATTTTCCTGTTTTTCAAGGCGTTTGAAAATTCAAAAAGGCCGATTATACTTGCTATAAGCGCAGCCACAGCCACGGCGTATGACGGTAAAAACAGCAGAACGATCAATATTGCCGAGGCAATCGTTCCGCTTATTATTCTTATCAGCATTTTACACCTCCAAAACGTCTCTGCCTTCCCTGGTATGAGATAATGGCATCCCTCAGGTTGGCTGCGCTGAAATCCGGCCACAGAACATCACAAAAATAGAATTCTGTATAACTTGACTGCCAGATTAAAAAATTGCTTAATCTCATTTCACCGCTGGTACGGATAAGCAGATCCGGGTCAGGTATACCTTCGGTATAAAGCCTTTTTGATAGTGCATCTTCATCTATACTGGATACCAACCCTGCCTTGGCGTCTTCAACAAGTCTAGCGACTGCTTCTACGATTTCCTGCCGGCCTCCATAATTCAGGGCAATAATAAAATCCAGTCCTTCAATATGCTCAGTGTTTTTTTCCACTCTCTTTATTTCATTTACTATTTCTTCAGGAAGGCGCTTTTTCTCGCCTATAACTCTTATCCTAACATTCTTGCCTGCTAATTCCTTTTCCGCATTCCGCAGGTATTCCAGAAGAAGTTTCATCAGCTCGTCCACTTCTTCTTTGGGTCTGGACCAGTTTTCAGTAGAAAAGGCATACACGGTCAGGTATCTTACACCTAACCTATAGCATTCTTCCACTATTTTTTTAAGGGTCCTGGATCCTTCCCTGTGTCCCATACTTCTGGACAGGCCTCTCTTTTCTGCCCATCTGCCGTTCCCGTCCATAATGATCGCTATATGTTTTGGAATATTGTTTTTATCAAGTTCCTTCTTCTTATTAAAAAGCATGGCTTTCCCCCATGATTTTATCAAGTATCAATATACTACAAACATTAAACAACGAGAACAAAAATTTTTCCCGCTTTTTGACCAACAAACGAGAAAAACCTTCCGCCACCAAGTTTCAATGACTTGTATACCCATTTACTAACCCCTTGATTTATATTACACGTCATCAATATCATATCAAAAATAATGGATTATGACTATAAAAAAACATGTACAGTCCTAATTCTGTACATGTTAACCACCCTTTAAACCGCTTTTAATGCTTTTCATCAATCGGCAGACCCAGAATTTCCGCCGCATTATTATAAAGTATATCTGTTCTTTCTGTTTCGCTTAGATCAAGCTTATCAAACACCTCAAGCTCTTCATCATGATAAACGATAGGATAATCGGTCCCGAACACAATTTTTTTAGTTCCATGCTCTTTTATGAGTTTCATGGCAAAGTCAAGATCCATGTATCTGACCGAACTTGAGGTATCCATATAAAGATTCCTGCCTACCAGGCATTCCATGGATTCCTTCCACTTGCTATGCCCTCCTAAATGAGCCGCAATGATCGTAAGTCCCGGAAACCTGTCCAGCACATTTGCTATCCTACGGGGAGAAGAGTTGTCCAATTTGGCATCCCCGCAGTGGATAAGTAGAGGCAGCCTGTTTTCGATCAAAGAATAGATTTTATCCATTTTGGGATCGTCAGCGTAAAAGCCCTGAAAATCCGGATGCAGTTTGATCCCCTTTAATTTTAAAGCTATAATGCGTTCAACTTCATCTTCCACATCCGCCATATCAGGATGGAGAGTCCCAAAACCGATCAATTTTTCAGATGCATGGCTCGCCACCCAGTCATTGATAGATTTTACCTGTGATGCTTTGGTTGCGGTGGAATGTATCACGATATGATCTATGCAGGATTTTTCGGCACTTTGGACCAGATCCGGCAAAATGCCTTTGCCATGCATCTTGATTTTATAATGGTTTCCTATATGGTTCACAGCTTTTTCCGCAAGTTCTTCCGGAAAAACGTGAGCATGAAAATCTATTATCTTACTTTTCATTTATCTCATCTCTAAATCTGTCTTATGAGATAACTCATATAATGAATATAATGGGAGAAAACTACTCCCGGCTCCTGAAGTTCAGGACACCACCGTTTCAGCCATTCCAGAGAGACATAACCGTCAAATCCGTTCTTATTCAGCTGTTTCAAACAGTCCAAAACAGGCACGTCACCGTAGCCGAGCATTCTGTATGATACTTTGCCGTTTTCCATCACCGAGTCCTTAATATGAACATATTTGATATACCCGTCAAGATGGTCGAGAGTCGTTTCAGGAGTTTCCTTAAAGTATCTGAACGGATGGTGGATATCCCATAGTATACCGGTATTCGGGCGATCAACGGCTTTAATGAACTCAGCCATGACCTTGGTATCTGCCAGTACGCCGTTAGTTTCAATCAAGGGAATTACATTTTTATCGGCAGCATAATCGCATACCTTTTGATATTGGGTCTTAACGAAATCCAGATCTCTCTCTTCGCCCGGAGCTCCGTCTTTGTCTCCCAAAACTCTTATATATGGGGTACCTATTCTCTGAGCAAGATCAATGTAGGCTTTTGCCTCGGATAATGCTTCCTCTTCTTTTTCCTTATTAAACAGGTATGCGGCGGAAGTAAGCATAGGAATTTCAATATCCAGCTTTTTTAATGTATCCAGGGTTTTTTCGATGTTTTCTTCCCTGAAAGGCTTGCAATTGGGCGCGTATATTTCTGATTCAATACCCCTGATTTCAATTCCGTTAATTCCCAGGTCTTTACAGGTTGCATAAATTTCTTCCCATGACCAACCCGGGCATCCCAGAGTAGAAAATGCCAATTTAAACATAATCATCGTCCTTTCTATCCTTTCAACGGATGAGACTATTGTATAACGAAAATAAATATTTCCCAAATTTTCAGGCGGAAAACAGCAATTATGTGCCCCGCCGTGATAATCTGCCACACGGCATCTTAAAAAATCTCTGATTTTGGCAACAGTCTATATCAATATAGTACCTCAAAGGCTTATGCAGTTTCAATCGCTGCGTCATCTTTAAGATTCAATTCTTCAATTGCCTGTTCCCGCATTTTATATTTTTGGATCTTACCGCTGGCTGTCATCGGGAAGCTATCGGTGAACTTAACATATTTGGGTACTTTATGTCTTGCCATATGAGATTTTACGAAATCCTTTATTTCATCCTCTGTGGCAGTTTCTCCATCCTTCAGTATGATCCAGGCCATGACTTCTTCACCGTATTGCTTGCTGGGTACTCCGATTACCTGGACGTCCTTCACTTTAGGATGTGTATATAAGAATTCTTCAATTTCTTTTGGATAAATGTTTTCCCCGCCGCGGATGATCATATCCTTGATTCGGCCGGTAATTTTGAAATAGCCGTTTTCATCCACAGTAGCCAGGTCTCCGGTGTGGAGCCATCCATCCTTATCTATTGCCTGGGCGGTTGCTTCAGGCATTTTATAATAGCCCTTCATTACATGATATCCCCTGGTAATGAATTCGCCCGGAGTATTGGGCGGCAATTCCTTACCTGTCGCCGGATCAATGATCTTGGCTTCAACATGGTCGAAAACGCGGCCCACTGTTGAAACACGGATTTCAAGACTATCGTCAGTGGTGGTCTGGGTACATCCCGGAGATGCTTCTGTCTGGCCGTAGACTATGGTTATTTCCTTAGCCCCCATAACATTGGCCACATCCTGCATAACCTTGATGGGACATGGTGAACCGGCCATAATTCCTGTTCTTAATTTGGGGAATTTGAATTTCTTGAAATCCGGATGTTCCAGGATGGCTATAAACATTGTGGGAACACCGTGAACGGCTGTGCATTCCTCGTTCTGTAATGCTTCCATTACTTTCAACGGCTGGAAGTATTCCAGCGGAACCATTGCAGTTGCATGGGTAACGCACGCTGTAACGCCCAATACCAAACCGAAACAATGGAATAAAGGCACTGGGATACACAGCTTATCCTCTTCAGTAAATTTCATTCTGTCGCCAATGCTCTTTCCGTTGTTGATAATGTTGTAATGGGTCAGCATAACGCCTTTGGGGAATCCTGTCGTACCCGATGTGTACTGCATATTGATCACATCATGGGGATCCAGGCTTCTGTTTACCTTTTCATATTCCTCCTGAGGACATTCGTCGCCCATGGTGTAGAGATCCTTAAAATTATACATTCCCGGATAATTTTTATCACCAATATATACAACATACTTTAAGAACGGCAGCATCGGGTTATCCAGCTCTCCGGGTTTGCTGTCCTTCAGGGTAGGACAAAGCTGATTTATTATTTCAACATAATTTGAATCCTTGAAACCTTCGATCAAAACCAGGCACTTGGCATCCGACTGGCGAAGCAAATATTCCGCTTCAAATATCTTATAATTAGTGTTTACCGTAACAAGAACAGCGCCTATTTTGGCTGTCGCAAACATGGTAATAAGCCACTCCGGATAATTGGTTGCCCATATTGCGACATGGTCACCCTTTTTAATACCCATCTTTAAAAAGCCCTTCGCAACACGTGTGACCTCTTCGTCAAATTCCTTCCATGTTCTCTGATAAGGCCTGTCTATGTATTTGATAGCCAGCCTGTCAGGATATTTTCTTGCAACATCTTCGAGCAAGTCTCCAAATGTGATGCTTATGAGTTCGCTCATAACACTATCCTCCTCCAAATAAAATGATTATTGATACATTTGGTTGTCCGTATAAGCCACAATTGCAGCTGTTTTTATCCGGATATTCTGTTTGCCTGGCAACGTTCAAAACATCATATTGATCCTGTATACAGTTTCAGGGTATAAAAAAACCCTCATCTCTTTGTAAGAGACGAAGGTTATACTCCGCGGTACCACTCTAATTGACACTTTACGTGTCCCCTCAACCGGCATCCAACAATGCCTGACAGTGTAACGGCTGTTTCCGTACCAACCTACAATAAGCCATGCTTACTTCAGCGGTCCGCTCCGGAGCGAGATTCACGTACATCAAAGTCTGCACTTTCACCAAACGGCAGCTCTCTGTATCTTTGAGAGGTATCGCTACTACTCTCCATCAATGCGTTTAATCAAACCATTTTTTGATATATTTAGTGATATTATATTCAGCAATAGGTATATTGTCAAGTAAAAAATTTATGTTATGTTCTTATCATCATGCTGATTATTTGTTGGACTATGCTCCTTATGCAATCGATAAACTGTAAAAAAAATAAGAGAACTGACGCAGACAGGGAAATAATAAAGAAAACATATAAAAAGACTCGTTTGGGACACGAGTCTTGGTAATTTATCTGTAAAGTCATACATTTATTGATTCATCTGATTTGGATTATTAAAGCTTGGTGGCTGTGGATTATCAGCATTAAAGAACTGGCCGCCCGGTGAAGAAAGATCGAAATACAGCTTAGAGTCTTTTGTTATTCCCCAATCTTTTAATGAACCGGTATCCTGAATCCTGTTAAACGCTTCTCTAAACATAGTATTATGGGCTTCTTCACGGTTTAATAAAAAGTCGATAGTTTCCCTTACACCTTTATCGTTGATTTGCCTGTAGAGATATTGGTAAACAACTTTTGCTCTCTGTTCTGCTGCGATATTGGACAATATATCGGCTGCAAGATCACCAGTCTCATTCACATAGGCAGCAGTCCATAAATAACCTGATGCATTGCTTAACATAGGGGTAAGCCCTGTTAATACGTGTGCTTCTATATTGCCGATTGCAGCATTCTTCGCATCAGGGGTATGACCGTTAAGCATATTTATGGTAGTTGCGACCATTTCCATATGGCTTAATTCCTCAGAAGCAATGTCAAGGAATAGATCTTTGATTTCAGGATCTTTTATACGTAGACTCTGAGAAAGATACTGCAGTGCTGCTTTTAATTCGCCCTGAGGCCCACCAAGCTGTTCCTGCAGCATAGCAGCATAATTTGGATTAGGTGCATCTACTCTAACTTCATGAAGAAGGTTCTTTTCATGTTTGAACATATTAGCATCTCCTTTGTGAATTCTGACTTTTTGTTAGCTTTGGCATATATTCATTTATTATTCGTTACTGTATTCACGATCTTGTTCTGTTTATCAATTTTATATACTGATAGGCCATGCTTGATACAATAAACATATAGTCTGCCGCCGCCCGCAATTACAGGAAACCTGCTTGTCGGACTTTGCTCCGGATACAGGCGATTGAAAAAAACTTTATCGCTTTTTACGAAAGCAGCAAAGGAAATTGTTGTTTGTGATCCTGTAATTATATTGATATAACGGAAAAAGAAAGACAGGGCATCATTGAAGAGATAGAAAACCGTAAGGAAAATTATGAGTAATAAAGCTCCTCATCATTTGATTTTCATGGGAGCTTGATTTTAGAGGTATACAAGATAAAAATGTAAGCTTTAAACATTCAACATTGGACCTATCTTCTAAAAAATCCCGATATCAAACCTGCCACCTTATTGCTGTTTTTAAGCTCTACCGCCTTGAACATGCATAACTCGTGGCAGCACATACATTCTATGCAGACATTATAATCGATTTTCTTCGTCTCTTTATCGATAGCCTGTACCGGACAGCTTTCCACACACATATTGCATTTTTTGCACTTATTAGTATTGATTTGGGGGTGTGTGTTGAAAAACTCGATTATTTTAACCAAGACTTTGCTATTACGCTTTTTCGTACCCTTAATACGCTTAGGAAGCTTAAAACCATCTAACCTGGGGACTTGTTCATAATCACCTGCAAGGGTGATGTTTTTCAAGAAACTTTCTCCCAGATTCCGTTTTCGGGCTGTTTCCAGTATCGGTACATCCTCAATTTCTATCCCCAACATTTTAGCCGCCACAGCATCCAATGCAAGGGGATCTTCACTTACAAGGATCTTTTTGGCCTGATAAACGCTTCCTGCTGTCGGCCCCTCTCCCTGCATAGCCAGAATTCCGTCCATGATATGAAGTTGTATTTTAGTTGCTCTGTGGATATCGCATATAATTTCCCCAAAGCTGCTTGAATCAGGAGCCATTTTGTGGTATCTCGCTTTTCTTAGCCCCGGTATACATCCGAATACATTTTTCACAGCTCCGGAAAAAATCTGTGCCGAGTGGGTTTTCAGTTTTGGAAGATTGATAACCACATCAGCATCCAACATTGGTTTTGCGATATACATGGTTTCTTCGCACTGGCTTTCCGGTCGGACAGCCACAACACCCTCGCGATCAAAATTCTTTATCTCCGCGCCTTCCTCCTCAGCTACCTTCACATAACCTGAGACTTTGAACGCTTGTGCAGTAGGTGCTACTCCTGCAATTGCTCCCCCTGAGCTGTCACCGATCCATACGTTGCAGTTCCTGTCTTTCAATATTCTCACTAAAGCTCTGACAAACTCAGAGTGTGTAACCGCAGCAGAATCAGAAGGCAAGGGTCCGATCAAATTGACTTTAAGGAGTACATTATCCTGTGGCTTGACATATTTATCCCAGCCGCCGAGATTTTCTACTGCAGAATTGATTTTTTCAATTACGTTTTCTAGTTCATAGTTTTTACATTCCTGTACGATTACTTTACTCATATAATTCTCCTATTAATTCTCCTATAAGTTGTTCTTCGGCAAGTATATACCACCGTGATAACAGTAATAAGCCTTAGCTTGCATTGATAATAATTTTTCCATAGATTCTTTTGCTTTCTTCATATCCAGCGTAAACTGCGGGTTTGCAATTACAGGCTTACCATCTTCCAATGCGATTGCGTCACCCGTTATGATAATTGAATCCTTCTCCATAAAAAGCGAAATATGGCCGGGAGTATGACCTGGTGTTGCAATTATCCTGCACCCCCCACACCAATCCATATGATCTTCGTCCCATAGAAATGAGTCTACCTCAACCGGCTCAACCCTACGTAACATTTCACAAAACGCCTTGCCAAAATCCTGTTGCTCAGGAGGAAGCATTTCCTGCATTTCTTCCGCCTGACGTAACCGCAACGGTTTTTCCTTTGCCGAAATGTAGGGTTCTTCTATTGCAGAAGCATATATTGTCACATTAGGATTGATCCTTTTGAGAGCGGCGGCCGCACCCATATGGTCATGATCATGATGAGTCAGCACAAGCCCGGTTATTTGCTCTGCTGACAGGCCGTGTTTCCGAAGTTCATCTTCGATTATAGAGAGGGACCCGATAAAACCACAATCAACAAGAATTATGTTCCGCTCATCCCAGAGCAAGGTAGGATATACTGTATTCTCTGTATTCCCAAAATGCATGGTTATTGATAAATTCAAAATCTTATAATTCATAATACCCCAGTGTTTCATTTATGACTTGCTCGTATTATTATAACACCTTTCGGAGTTTAATAAAGTCAAAAATAAAAGGTAGATAATCAGTTATTGTATGATTATATGATATAATACGATATAAACTTTTACACATTCGTATAATAAAACGACCAACTATGAGGAGGCTAAATTTTGGAAAGATTACCGCAGCAAAATAAAAACTCTTCATTGCCCAGGGTTATACGATCCCCGTTTTTTATTAAATTTTCCTTTATCGGTTCAACCCGTTCACCGTTTATCATTGTACCGTTTCTGGAATTCATGTCGCTGATGAAATAACCATCATCGGTTTTGGTGATTTCAGCGTGCAGTTTGCCTACGGCCGGATTTTTTACGCAATAATCAACCTGCCCCTCAAGCCTTCCCAACATAAAAGGAAACTTTTTTATAAAAATAGTTTCAGTAATGTTGCCGTTTATTCTTTTCAGATACGGAATATCCAAACTGCCCATATTCAAAATTACTGTCCTGTCCTGCTCACTCTGGCTGTCTAAGGTACTGGAAAACGGTCTTGTTTCAGTTATTCTTTTCTCTGATGGGAACGATGTGCTTTGTATGAAGGATGAAGCCGGATACTTTCCGGTCATCGATACCGTTCCTTTTTTCATATCCTTATCTTTGAAGATTGCCCCACTTGCAAAAACCGGTTCGGAAAATTCCTTATTGACATATCTTCCGACTGTGAACGCTTCCTTCGTTTCAGGTTTTTCCTCAATGATCTTTTCGATTTTTTTATCAGGAGTGAATAATTTTGAGTAGACGAGATAAGTCACAGCCCCTGCTATTAAGACAAAACCGAATAACGAGAGAAGAGAATCCGGATTACTGGGCGACAAAATACCAGATGATATTAAGACGATACAGAAAATAACCAGCGTACCTATGACCGAGGATAAAATAATGTACGATTTGGCAGGATAACATAACTTTTTGATTTTAACAGGCTCATTGACCTTTTGTATTTCCATCGGACGCCTGGTTAATTGAGGATTTGCTGTGTTTTCAGGCAAATCCTTCCCGATTTCAGCATTATTAATGTGAACTTTGTTCACCATATCTGTTTCATTTAAGTATTTCTTTAATGAGGCTTCCTGAAAATCCGGGTATTTAAGCATTTCAATGAGCCTTTGGATAAAGTTGTCCGAAGGTTCGTCAATGAATCGGATATCATTTATTATAACATCCAGAAGAAAATCCTTAAGAGCATCTATACCATTTGAACCGTCCCTAACAGGAAGATAAATGTGCCTTAATTCAAGGGTTTGAGGATCTGCGAAAATATATGTACTGTCAAAGACTATTCCACTGATATCAAGAAGATACCTCTCCATTGTTGCCAGTAATTCAGTTATCTGCCTTATTAAATTAAGAAAATCCTTCCTGCTGAATCTTCGTCTTTCAAACAGCTTTTTTACAGGAACCAAGGAAGTTATATCAAATTGCAGTTGAGTTTCACCGTTTATCCGGATCACTTCACTTTTTAAGAGGCCTTTAATGTGATTATTGGCCAGCATCTCCAATTGATAGCCCACCAGTTCTTCTTCATCCCTGAAAGTGTACACTATCAAATTCTTTCCTGAGATATTCTTGTAACTGATACTATATCTTTGTTCCTTATTTTCCATTTCGATCTCTCCTTTTTTATGAAGCTTTTTTCATGTTTTCATCCTGTTCGGCGGCCTCATAATTGCCATAACCTTTCACGAGCCTCACCTCTACGTTATACTTTTTTAATTCTTCCTTTGCTTTTTCATATTGTTCAACGGCATACTGGCCTGAATTTTCGGGAATGACCATAATTACGATACGTTTTACTACTTTTATATCCGCATCCTTTAGGAATTCAGGAGTGCCGAATTCCAACAGCCTTTTGCCATGTTTCTTTATCTCGCTTTTTATGGCCGAAGGTTTTTCGCTGTATGTCTTCATAAACGGATTGAGGGTAAATACATCATAGTATTCTACCGTAGCTGTGGACGCATCATATTTATAAGCGTCAATTACCGGATACTTTATTGGTGCGGCTGTTGCATTGAGCTTTTCTACCTCAAGTTTTTCTATTTCAAGGCCACGGTCCCAGTATCTTTTATCACTGTCCATCTTTGTCCAGATACTTCCGTCTTCTTTCTTCTCAGCTTCTTCATTTTTGACCGATTCTCCCCTTCCGCCCGTCCAGGCTATTATCCTTACCCTGTTGGAAAGCCTGATATCGGGTACGAATGCAAAAACCACAGGAGCTTTTACGTTGTAACTTACTACAAAATCCATGGACTCGGAATCCCCGAAAATATCGGTCTGTGAAAAATCCAATCCTCCTAGTCCGCCAGTTATTCCTAAAGCTGCAGCCGGATCATTCTTGTTTGTCTTAACTCTTTTCTCCAGCTCTTTTGCCAGGCTGCCCCGGGCCATAAAGCTCACCAGTTGATTGGTAATCTGATAGTTTAAGTCTCGTGCAAATAATGTAACCATTAATTCAAGCTCCGCTTTTGGGTCGGAAACTATATTTTGAATCATATAAATTACATCTGATGACGCGTTGCTCAAATTGTCCGCTTTATCTAAAACGGCTGCGATGTCATCCATGGAACCGGCTTGTATACTGCCGCCGGAGACCACATCATTAAAGGCATCAAAAGCATTGACCAAAACATCTCTTTGGCCAAAAAGCGTGTTCTGTGCATCATCCGCCGCTTTGTTCAAAGCATCAGAATAATCCTTAAGCCCGGTAATATGATAAAAATAGCTCATGTAACCATATCTTCGTCCTACTTCGGAAAGAGCTTCCTGCATCGTGTTGTATGTAAAAAATATCCGTATAATATAGGCAAAGGATAAAAAGACAATAAGAAAGAAAGGCAAAACAATTGCCGCTTCAACCGTGGAACTGCCTTTTGCTCCTTTGTTTTTTGCTTTAATATCCCTGACTCCACTCAACTGAAATCATCCCCGAATTACCGTTTCTAAAAAGCTTTTCCGGAATAAACCAGGGGGTAAAGTCCAGTTCAGCTTTTATAAAAATAAATGTATTATATTTATCTATACAAATATCATGGTTTTCCGCTGCTTCCTGCATGTTCAGCTGTATGAGATCGGCAGTCCTCAATGCTTTTGTTTCAGCCGGAACGGCCAGTAACAAGAGCCTCAGATAATCTGTGTAGTCCATCATAATCAAACGTCCGGTGATATTGTTCCTGCCGCTTTTCCCGGGAACCCCCAGCATTTTGTCAAGCTGCTCTCCGGCAGCATCAATGCCCTTATCCAATAAATCAGTTCCCATCTTGACAAGTTTATCCTCCAAATTTTTATACTGCTCTGACTCAAATATGGATTTCCTGATTTCTTCCTTCAGATCATTTTTAAACTTAATCAGTTTTTCCGGAGCATAAGCCTTCAACATATCGGAAACGCCTGATACAAAATTCCTGACTGCTGTTTCAATGCTGGCTGTAAAACTGTCCAGATCGCTGAAACTGATGTTTTTCACATAATCATTTACTGCCCTTTGAATGAGGTCTTTCATATTTGTATCAACGCTGTTTCCTGGCTCTCCCACCAAATCATTCAGACCCTTTTCGAAAGGTGCGAGCGCCTGATCGATTTTGCCGTTTATTATGCCGGTTACTGTTTCCTGTACTGCCTCGGAGGCCTGCCCCACCGTATCCTTGATTTTTTCGGTTACAAAACTTTTTATGTCTTTAGTCAGAATATCTTTTAATTTGTTTATGGCATTGTCAGCTCCCAGATACCATGAGGATGAGGTTTTTATTAGCGGAACCGATTTGCCTTTAAGAAGAAAATCAGTATCGACATAGGATTCCATTCCCGCCCAGGCAATGAGTATAAAATTCTGAACTATGGGAATTCCAAAGATCGTCCACCCTGCTATTGCAGTTGCCAGCGACAATGCCGTGGCCACCTTGTCGGGATCGGTATAGACATGAAGCAGATTGAATAAAAGGCGTATTGCAAAGATACTTCGTTTTACACTTTCAACATTTGCTTTTTCTGATTTATTCCCGAAAAGTATGTACTCCACTTCGGCTTGCTTCAGAAAAGTCTTGTCAAGAGGTCTTCCCCAGCCGATATCATGTTCTGGTCCGTCAACCGCGGTTGCACTTTTGAAAGCCGAAACAATATATTCATTCATATAAAGACTTTCAATAAGGTTCTCTGCTCCGTTTGCCACTACATTTCTTATTATCTCAAGAAGCTCTTTCACTTTTTCTATTTCATAGTCAAAGAAATTCTTTTCTTTTTCGTTGACGGTATCCAAACCCTTAACAGGCTGTTGAAAGGGATTTTCATTCATTATGTTATTTATGCCCGACTCAGTGATTGCCCTGCCGATTTGGATCAATGCATCAATGGAACTTGTTGCCCCCTTTACTGAAGGTAGCTTTAAATATCTTTCACTGATATTGTCAAGGTTTCCGTCAATGCCGTCAGGAAGGCCGGAATCGTCTTCCTGGGATGCTGCTTCACCTGCAAATTCACTTATCCCTTTCCTGACTTCCTTCAAATCTTTTTCGTCATCGGATTGTTGGTCTTCAGCCTCCTTGCCCCAATAGGTTGCGTCGAACCATTTCTTAAAAGCTTTTATTTCAACTTGATTTACCGCCGGTTCAAGCTCGAAGGCAGGTATTTTAAACAAGTCGCCCATTTGATCAATAGCTTTCATTTCTCCAATATGCCATTTCAGGTCTCCAAAACCTTTTCTGACATTATCGTATTTGTCATAACCCTGATAATCCAAATTCATATTTTGAGGATTTTTCTTTATCTCAGCGGCTATTTCTGTGAGTTTCTCCATTTCATCGGATACATTGCATAAGAATAAATAATAATCATTTATAGATTTGTACCAGGCTTCAAGCTGATTCAGGTTCAAAGCAAGTCTGTCCCTGACCTCAGTAAAGAAGTCCACATTTATTGATTTCAATTGCACTTCAAGATTTCCCTTTATTGTGTCTGAAACATTTCCTTCGTATTCATCCGCATCTTTTTTTAACGATTCGGATTCCTTTTCCAACTGGGACAGTTTAGGAAGCAAGGCATTCATCATTTTGATAACATCGTCGGTATACGTTAAATGTTCATGCACATGGCTCCATAATGAACTCAGTGCCAGTCCCGCCCTGTCATTAAGGGCTATGGCTATGCCTAGATTTTTAGAAGAATAATCCAAACCATCATCTATGATTTTTTTATAGCCATTTATTTTTTCTTCCAAAGGCTGAAATATCATATATGCAGCATTGTAGGATTCTGAAATTGAATTGTACTCTTCCTCAAGTTTAGCAATTTCGGAATTAATTGCTTCTATTTTTTTATTGTCTTTCGAATCAGAATCCCCGTCTTCTTTTTCAGAATCTTTTGCTGTTAATTGAGCTAAATCATTTCTTTTCTTTTCCAACTTGTCATACACATTGTCAAGCTTGCGTCGTAAATTATCACAATCCTCTTTTGCCTTGATATAATCATCGTATATTGCTATATAACCTTCCCTGGCTTTGTTAATGGAGTCAATAGGTTCGTTGGCAAAATTCAAAGCTTCTCTGGCAAATTGAAAACTTTCCGTCATAGTTTCAATGGTCTTGTCTTTCAGGGTTTTGCCCGGGTCATCCGTAATATAGTTGAACTTAGCCAGTTCAATGGTGATCATGCAATATATGTTAACAAGATCGCTTCTAATATCATTCATGAGTTTATCAAGGGTCATTTTCCGCTCTATCATTTCCCCTTCTTTGATCAGTCCCATCATGACCTTGATTTTTTCATAAAATTCCTGGACCACCTGCACAGGGGCTCGATACTTCATGAATTCCGCAACCTGCTGCTGAAGAACAAAAGGTTCACTGTAATTGTAAAATGGAATTGCATCCACATTCAGAACTTTGAAGCCATAAAGATCGGTGAATCCATCTACTTCTGATTCCGTATTGAGATTTCCGGACAGAAGCTCGTAAATTTCTTTTTCCATGATTTCAATATCTCTTGGATATATTGCAAAAAGCCCATACTGTTCCTTCAATTGTCTGTCATACGCTGCCAGGACCGACTCGGCGCACATTTGAAGAGCGGTTTTAGCCTGTTTTTTCGCCAATGAATAGCGGGTTATGTCTATCAGTATACAAGTAAGCGGAATCAGTACCGCAAGGACAATACATAAAAATACTGTTACACTTCCTCTTGGTTTTAAGAACATTTTATCCTTCCTGTTCCTTTAAGATCCTGTCAAGATTCTTTTTCAAAGGTTCAATTTTCTCAATAAAATCCTGGTAAAGGTCTGTTGACCTTATTAACTGGTATACATAATCAGTCGTATTGATCATGTCTTTAGGGTCAAATATCAGCGATCTTGCATTTGCTTTTATGATCAGGCAATCCCCGATGCCTATAAGCTTCATAAGGTTCTTTGCAGGCATAATATAAGCCGCTTTTATTTCAATATTGAGGACAGCAGGCAGCCCCGGTTTTATATCTACATTTACAGTAGTGTCAGGTACGGCATTATCACTGGAAACCTTAGAACTATATGGTTTCAAAAGACCAACATTCTTTATGTTTTTTTCAATATGTTCTCTGGCATCTTTTTTCTTTTTCTCACTGAAAAGAAGCTTTAAATTCCAATAAATTTCCCTGTTGTCATAGGTTTCTCTCTTGTATACACCCGAGTGTATTTCTTCCACAGGCAAAGGATTATATCCCCATTGTCTTGACAGGCTTTGGGCTGCTTCTTCTGCAATGTTCTGTATAATCGCCTTTTGATGCAGGATCAAAAAAACGATAATACATGCAAACACGCAGATAAAAATTATCGGCATCAATAAAGCATATTCCAATGTTGAATGTCCACTTATCGACTTCTTTGCAATAACTTTCATCAAAAACTGCTCCTGAACTCCAGAATTACCGGCGCCACGCAAATAAGAACGATGGCCAGAAACATGATGGAAAGAGGCAGCATAAGCTTTGATGACGCTCTTTCTCCCAGCTGCTTCGCAACATTTTTTCGCATTTCCCAGCATTCCGTACCCATTCTTTTAAGCTCGAAAAGCATTTGATTTCCGCCCAGTTTCATATTCTGCTGAATGATACTTACAAAGTTAGTTATCTGCTTGATCTTGCATCTTTCGGAAAAATCCATATATGCTTCATATTCAAGCGCTCCCGCCTTAATATCTGAAATCACTTGATGCAGTTCTTTGTAAAGAGGGGCCGATTTGTCGCTGTCAGCCACGATCCGTTCTATGGCCTGCCTGACATTCAGCCCTGCGTTGACCAGCAAAATAAGCTTGCTGACAAAGTTGGGAAAATCCCTCTCCAGTTGGAATCTGCGTTTTTTGTATTGATTGTCCAGATCATTATCAACGAGGAAAAACATACTAATGCCTGAAATAGGAATAAGAAGAAGCATCAAATAATTCGATCCCTCGAAAATACATAACAACGATCCTAAAATTACACCCAAAAAAGAATAAAAGATTTTTACAGACCAGTGGACCTTCGAATAATATGGTAAGTTCCGGCTTCCATGAAGCATCACAAGCTTTTGGTTCAGTTTTGTCTGATATCTGCCAGCGCCGGAAAGCCGCAGCATTTCGACAATATAAAGACAACCGGGCAGGAATTTTTTATAGGAATATGTCTTATCATCCAGGGGCTCAAAGAAATCACCGTATTTCTTATATGCAAGACTCTGAAAAATACAATAAACAAGTATAGTTATGACCAATATGCCTCCGCAAATGATTACCATTTGTCACACCTCGATCTTCGTGATTTTATGGCCTATCAATTGGCCTGTTAAAATCATTAATAACGCTATCGTCATGATGATTCGCCCGAAGGCATTTGTCATAAGCGGGTCCAAATAACCTGAGCCTGAGCTTTTAAGAAAAATCACCAAAGCAAAGGGTACGATGCTCATGATCTTTTGCTCAAACTTCTTTCCGCTGATGAGAGTCTCGATTTCATTCTGGATCTCTACTTTTTCCCGTATGGTATCTGAGGTGTTTTTTATTACTTCGATGAGATTCCCTCCGGCACGTTTGGAGATCATGATAACATCGGCAAAACTTTTTATATCCTCAATTTTGCTTCTTTCGGCAAAATCATAAAAGATCTTTTCTATTGGTTCATTCATATGGATCCTATGATTGATTATCTCAAGCTCTTTGATAATATCGCTGTTCTTATCGGGATATATGCCATGCATGTTTTTATATGTATCCAACATGGCGGTTTCCATTGATTTGCCTGCCGATAACGCAACAGACAGAAAATAAAGGGCATCTTTAAACTGAATTGTAAGGACTTCTTTTTTCTTTCGCAGCTGTTCTTTCTTCCGGTAAGGTATGTACAATATACCCGCCAGAGACATTATTGCAGCCAATATCAAATTCTCGTAGAAAATAAGACCTACTGCAAAGCACGTACCCATGGCCATAATAAGTGTAATCATGAGTTCCTCAAATTTCATTTCATAAACATCATATTGGGGCTGCAAAGACCTGTTATTCAAGCTCGATCCCCCTTTGCTTAGCTTTGCTTTTATTGATCAAAGGATTTTCTGTTCTCCTTAAATACCCGTCAATGATCCCGTGTTTGTCCTGGCCCATCTCTTCAAATACATAAATGGGATTCAGCAGTATTTCTCCGTCTTTATACCCTGAAACCTCAGTGATTTCCAATACTCTCCTGGTGTGGTCCCTCAATCTTGAAAGAAATATAATGATATCAAGGGCCGAAGCTATCTGTTTTTTTATTGCCTCAAGAGGCAAAGGAGCCGCCATCAAAACCATGGTTTCCAGACGCGAAAGCATATCCCGGGTCGAATTGGCATGACCTGTGGACATGGATCCGTCATGACCTGTATTCATTGCCTGCAGCATGTCCAATGCTTCTTCTCCCCGCACTTCACCTACGATTATCCGCTCAGGCCTCATTCTCAAGGAAGTCTTGATCAATGTTTTCATGGTTATTTCTCCCTTGCCTTCGGTATTTGCGTTACGGGTTTCAAGCCTGGCAATGTTTTTGATGGAGAAAAGCTGAAGCTCAGCTGAATCCTCAATGGTAACGATTCTCTCATCCTGTGGTATCAGCGAAGACAGGGCGTTTAAAAACGAGGTTTTTCCTGATCCGGTTCCGCCGCAAATGAAGATGTTATATTTGGCTTTAACCAGTTTTTCCAAAAACTTCGCTACCTCTTTGCTTATGGATCGGTAACTGATCAAGTCATCCATGGTCATAGGCTTGTCAGGGAATTTTCTTATTGTCACCAAAGGACCGTTTAATGCTATGGGCGGCAATACGATATTTACTCTTGACCCGTCTTCCAGCCTTGCATCAACAATAGGCTCCGCTTCATTAACACTACGGTTCACCCGCGCCACCATGTTTTGTATAAGGTCCTCCAGCCTTTCTTTATTCTCAAAAGTGATATCAGTCTCAAAAATCTTTCCGTTTTTTTCGATAAATACCTGTTTAGGACCGTTTATCATGATTTCGGTTATGCTCCGGTCTTTTAGAAGAGGCTCAATAACATCATGCCTCCGCATTTGATTGAATACGGTATCTACTATGTACTTGATCTCTGCAACATTAAAAGATTCGGTCAAATTTCTTGAAAAGCATGCAGCTTCTATTTGCTCCAGAAGTTTATCGTCAAATTCTTCAGAGCTGCATTCCAGGGTGGAATCAGTGTTCATCGCCACTTCTTTTCTTATTTCCCTGATTATTTCGTGTATGTCGGCCATAGGTCAATACCTCAAATGACATTTATGTTTTCTTCGAAAGCTTCAAGATACTCGTATGAAGGCGGGAAAAACTCCGGATATCCCAAACTTCGGCACGGCAAAGATATGGTTTTGTAACCCGGAATGTCAAAACCGGCCGTCAGCTTATCATCACCAAAAACGCTTATACAAAAAATAAGCTTGTCCTGAAGATGATAGCCTTTATTTTTCTCTATACTGTTAATCAGTTTCCCGATTTTTTTCAATTTGTCTCTTGATGGTTGATAGTTTAAAGCAGATATAAATACCCTATCTGCCATGTTCAGAAGTGAGATCGTGATTTGATCGACTAAAAAAGCTCTTGAAATAATTATCTCATCATACGGCAAACTTCTTTGCACAGCTTTGATCAGAGCCTTTAATTCATCCTCGCTGATATTTTTAACATCTTCGGGATTATTATGACCTTTCATAAAATAAATGCCTGTTTGCACATCACAGGAAGTGCATACTTCGGCCTTCAGGGACAGGTTTTCTTTTCGGGATTTCACATAATAGAGCATCTCGCTCAATCCCATAGTATTATTGCTGATAAAATAAGAATCGGTATTTGAGAATTCGTCCAGATTCAAATAAAATACTTTTTTTCCCCTTACTGCATTGATATAAGCAAATCCTTGTGACAGGGGATTCATGACATCGCTACCGTCTGCGTAAAGAAACAGATTGATACGCCCGTTTTTATTATCTTCGTTGATTTCTCCAGGAATGTAATCGGCGCATAATGATAAAATTTCCTTCATGATCCGGTCTGCCGGACTGTATTTGTTGATACTGTAAATTCCCTGGGGAACCAGACTTTCAGCACAGTCTTTCAAGAGCAAGATATTTTTATTTGAAGGCTTCTCTGTAAGCTCATTGTATAAAGAAGATGATATAACCAACAAATCAGCGTTTTTACCGCTGCCCAGCCATTCGATAAATTTGCATGCGTCAGTGAATAATTCCAGATAAAAGCTGCAGGCTTTATTTTTTTGCAGATATGCACTTAATTTTTCCAGGTATAAAATATCTTTATCTGCAATAACCAACCTAATTTGTGACATAATAAACCGCCTTACGCCAAAATCTTGTTTGTTATTGCATATTTTACTATACTTTTATTTTATTGTCTATAATTTAATTATATAATATAATTTTATATAATTTACATATATTGTATTTGTTGTTATCGCTTTGATTTTGTACCGGTTGTCACTCATTCCGGTCAATATTATCAATTACCCAGGCGGTCAACTCATTTCCTGCCTCAACATTTATGATAGACCCTTTTTTTCATTAAGGAAGGATAAAACTAACATAACCGTAATGATCCATTTACTTCCAAGGATTCTCTTGTTCAAAAATCGTTTGCAGACTGTCCTTAGTAAGTTCCATAAGTTCTATGCGATTGCCATCAGGATCAATAAGCCAGGCAATTTTCGATTTACACCTGCCAGTATATGGTCCTTCGCTTATCTCATATTTCTTTTTTGTTTCGGTATCGATATATAAGTCTAATCCACGTTTAATAAGTTCTTTAGCTGTTTCTTCAAGATTCTTTACATGTAAACAAAAATGTTTAAAACTCTGCTGATCGGGAAATTGCTTTACTTCACCTTTAGAGGCATCATATAACTCCAAATATCTGCCGGGTCCCATTCTTAAATATTGTAACAAGTTATTTTTACTATCATATGTTCTAAACATTGGTTCGAATCCTAGTTTTGATACATAGAACTCCATTGCCCTATTCATGTCTTTAACCCTAATATTTAAATGTCCTGAACCATCAAAAATTCTATTCATATTTTTTATATCCTTCCTTTTTTTATTTATTTAGAACATAATTGGGGTACCTTTTTTTGAAGATTCATATATTACATCAATAATACGGCTGACGGTATAGGCCTGCTCAGGCAATATATTTCAATTTTTTGGGGATCTCATTTCCCCAAACATTACCATCCGGTTTATCTTTCATTTTGTAAAATACCGAGCCCATAACAGACTCGACTTCATAATCATTCATAAACCATAATACAAGATCAAGAGATCCCATAGTCAAAGTAAACTCTTGCTTTTTCTAATCTGGATTCAAGTCTTTAAGCACAACTTAAGTTTACATCACTAAATGCCACTAAGTCAACTTCATCAGGATTTGCTCGGAATGCAGGAATCCGAAACACATGCAGTGTCTTCGTTCCCTTCCATTGTAACTGCATACCTGCCGAATCTTGTACGATATTTGATTGTGTACTGATTGTTACTCATTCCGGTCAATACTGCCACCTCCTCGTTAATGTAATCTTTTAATCAGAATGTCATACCCTATTTGCTATCTCAAATCATAATTGAAATGGCGATGCAGCTTCCTGCATCGCCATTTTATCAATTGCCTATTCTCTATAATCTAATTATGCAAACGGATTCTCGCTCTTATATAACATACCTTTAGGCTGATTGAATCCGATTTCATCATGGCATACACCTATGTACTTGAATACTTCAAACAATGCTTTGCCAAAGTGACCAAATGCGACTGCGGTATGATGCGGATAGTTCTTCTCGATCAATACATGACGATAGAAACGTCCCATCTCAGGAATAGCGAATACACCGATCGCGCCGAAGGACTTGGTCCTGACATCAAGCACTTCACCTTCTGCTACATATGCACGAAGAATATTATCGGCAGTAGACTGCAGACGGAATATAGTAACCGGACCCGGCATAATGTCCCCTTCCAAAGTACCGTTTGTAACTTCAACAGGAAGATTTCGTGCCATAATCTTCTGATACTTCATCTCGAAGAAAGCAAGCTTGGAAGAGCAGGTATTGCCGCAGTGGAATCCCATGAAGGTATCTGTATGAGTATAGGGGAACTTGCCTTCAATATACTCTTTATACATATCTGCAGGAACAGAGTTATTAACATCAAGAAGTGTAACTGCATCTTCGCTTACACAGGTCCCGATAAACTCAGAGAGAACACCATATATATCGACTTCACAGGATACGGGAATCCCGCGGCCGGCAAGTCTGGAATTCACATAGCAGGGGACGAATCCAAACTGTGTCTGGAATGCAGGCCAGCATTTTCCGGCAATAGCAACATATTTACGATATCCCTTATGTGCTTCCACCCAGTCAAGAAGGGTAATTTCATACTGCGCAAGCTTATTTAGAACTTCCGGCTTCTTATTACCGGCACCAAGTTCTTTTGCCATATCTGCTGCTACTTCAGGAATACGAGGATCATTTGCATGCTTATTGAAAGCCTCGAACAGGTCAAGTTCAGAGTTCTCTTCGATTTCGACGCCAAGATTGTATAACTGCTTAATAGGAGCATTACAGGCAAGGAAGTTCATCGGACGAGGACCAAAAGAGATGATCTTAAGATTAGCTAATCCGTAAACTGCTCTTGCAATGGGAAGGAATTCATGGATCATATCTGCGCATTCTTCAGCAGTTCCTACCGGATATTCAGGAATATGTGCTCCAACGTTACGAAGTTTTAAGTTGTAACTTGCGTTCAACATACCGCAATATGCATCACCACGACCATCCAATAAGTCAGCCTGGCTTTCTTCCGCAGCGGCAATGAACATTTTCGGTCCATCAAAATGCTTTGCAAGCAATGTCTCGGAAATTTCAGGGCCGAAGTTTCCAAGGTATACGCATAATGCGTTACAGCCCGCTTTTTTAATATCTTCAAGAGCTTCTACCATCTGGATTTCACTCTCTACGATACATATCGGACATTCATAGATGTCATCTGCATCATACTTTGCAGTATATGCTTCTACAAGTGCCTTTCTTCTGTTTACAGACAATGATTCGGGGAAACAGTCACGGCTAACCGCTACGATTCCGACTTTTGCTTTGGGAATGTTCTTAAACATTTTTGTACCTCCATAACAGTTTTTCTTCTTTATACACTCAAGTCTTCTGCCACATCATAGTCCACGGCTAATCGGCAAAAAACAAAATGGAACCACTTATACATACATTTTATATATAAGGTAGTTCCTGCGTCAATGAACTTTCACTTGCATTAATAGTACTTTATTTACAATAATAACTGGATTTTTCTTATACCATCTCTAAAAGCACCTCAATATCACAATTTAAGGTTACACAAATAAACAAGAAATAAAAAATAAAGCTCTGACCGTTTAATGAATGCCACTACTCCCAGGTGGTTTTGATTATCATAAAAAATAAATTAATTTTTAATACCCTGAAGAACAAATTTTTTGCCCCCATATCCAGGCAGCTTGTTGATGGTAAAGCCTGCTTCGGCCAAAGAACGTCGTACCGTTCCTGCTACTGTATAAGTTGAACAGGTTCCTCCGGTTTTTGTTTTTTCTCCTATTAACATTAGTAATTCATGTCTCCACATGGAAGGATTCTTCCTGGGGTCATGACCATCCAGGAACCATAAATCACAAGCCACCCCCAATGCCTGTACCATTTCCATGGCCTCCCCTATCCATAAATTAAGTTCAATCGTTCCAAATGCTTGATTAATTTTGATATGATGCCATCCTGGTACCTGCGTATCAATGTTCTTATAGGCTTCTATAAGAGTAGCTATTTCTTCTTTAACACGGTATTTAAATCCGCTTAGAATAGTCTCCATTCTTTCTGGAGTAATGGGGTATAATTCAACAGAGAAGTATTCTATATATACATCATGTAAATTATTATTTTTGATAAACTCCATAAGAGCAACAAACGTACGTCCTGCACCAAAGCCTGTTTCTCCAATTATCAGATGTTTTCCCGAATCAATTGCCTTTTTGATTCGGTCAAGAAGATTATTATTGATAAAGTGTATCTGCCACGCTTCATCCAATGCATTTACAACATCGAAATAGCGATCATCAAAATGTTCATTTACCAGATATGAAGGTATCTGCATATGTTTACTCTTCCTTTATCAAAATGATTCTAATTCGCAGACTGTGATAAAAATCCTTTTATTAATTTACTATACCTTATTAGCCATCTCAAATCATAATTGGAAATAACAATTCATACCATGTTTCGATGGATGTTCGTCTCTTGCAGTTGCAAGATAAAACTGCCAAAATTATTGCGCAGGAAATGGCAATAATCATATAAACAAGTATTCCGTTTTTAATTGCCAGTGTTCTAATGGATTTTCTCTGTGGAATTACTAGTTTAATGTTCATATGAATAATCTCACTTGAGATGATATATTTATTAAAGCCATAAGAAAAGTAGATATAACTTTTTTCACGGTTTTTTAGCTGTAATGCTTGCAACCTTGCAATGAATGGTCTTGATCAGATCATCAGGTCTCATTTGAATCTGGTAACCTATTTTCCCGGCACTGAAAATAATTGTATCCTGCGTTAGCGATAAACTATCAATAACTTTTTTGTATTGTTTTTTCATACCAATCGGTGAGCATCCGCCACGTATATAACCGGTGACCTTGTTAATGTCAGCCACCTTAATCATTTCTACCGCCTTTTCTCCAACAGTTCTTGCTGCCGCTTTCAAGTCCAGTTCTTCAGCGACAGGGATTACGAAGACATAATACTCTTTGCTTGTCCCCTGTGCTACAAGTGTTTTAAAGACCTTTTCAACGGGTTGGCCAAGTTTTTTCGCAACCGATACGCCATCGATTGATCCGTCATGATGATCATAGGAGTGGGTTAGATAAGAAATTCCTGCTTTATCCAATATTCTCATAGCATTGGTTTTCAAGTTAGACATTTTATCTCTCCATTAAATGCTGAAACACTTTTCACATCAGAATCTCTCATTTTGTTATGATTCTCTGTATTATGACATATATTTCAATTTATATTATCTTATATATTAGCACAAATACATCAACTAATTTACTTAATTTTATTACTACCTCAAAGCATCGATCCATTTGGTGACAACCTCTTTTACCTGCCACCTGTTTTGCTCAAATTCTTCAATGCTCTTAAATGCCGCGATGGCTCTGTCATTCTCTTTCCAGGTTAATATGCTGTATTCGTCTTTTATCAACCGCTCTTTTGGTTGTTCCTTGACCTTTGCGCCACGGTGAAAAATCATCTGAATCTGTTTGGGAGGATATAACTTTAGCGTTATCCTGTCCTCACCATTCAAACTATAATTTGGGCCGTTCCATTTGATTCCTTCCGACAATCCCACTCCAGTACTCATTATCACTCTGCGCATTAGCTCAATCAGGGTCCTTAACGGATGATTCATTTCATCCAGGAATTTTGTTACTTCGGTGTTTAATTGGTATTTATCCATCTCATATATCTCCTTAGTCAGAGATTTATTTATCTTCTAACCTCTTAGGTCGTATCTGGAGGAATGGGATACCTGGGGAAAAAATGTATTTCCCTAAAAAAGTGATTGGATTTGGTCGTGTTAATCTCTGGTTATAGCGTATTTTACCGAATACTCCCTGAATTGCCGCATGAATTCACTGTTTGGATCGTGCTTGGCTTTATATAGATAATCATGCATATTCATGCTGTCATGTGACATCTCAATGACACATCCGGCTATATTTGAGCAATGGTCGGATATACGCTCCAGGACAGTCAAAAGATCGGAAAATACGAATCCCAGACCGATCGTACACTCGTTATTCTGTAGTCTTATAACATGCTGCTTTTTAAGGGTACTTTTCAACTCGTCTATTACTTCTTCAAGAGGATCTACCTGTGCCGCTAATGTCAAATTATTCTCAGTAAACGCCTGGATTGCTATTCCTACTACTTCGTTCACTGCTGAAACCATTATGCTTAATTCTTTTTTCGCCGGCGCTGAGAATTCCCAGTTCTTGTCATGAAGCTCTTTGACCGATTCGGTGATATCCATTGCATAGTCGGCAATTCGCTCAAATTCGCCGATCAGGAAAAGGATTTTAGCCGCTTCTGTGGAATCAGCAGCCGATAAGTTCTGACTGGAGAGTTTAACAAGATACGTTCCTAACGCGTCCTCATACATATCTGTTTTATATTCCGCATCATTCACCTTTTGCGCTTTGTTTTCATCATAACCATTAATAAGCTCCAATGCCTGTTTTATAGCGTTCATGGAAGTAACGGCCATTTCAGCCGCCACCTCCCGGCTGCGGCTGATAGCTATGGATGGAGTTGAAAACAGGCGAGGGTCCAAAAGCGATACCTTGTCCTGCTTATTATCGTCAGGAACAGTTTTATAAGCGAGCTTTTCCAGCAACTCGCTAAATGGCAGAAGAAGAAAAGTACATAAAATATTAAAAACCGTGTGGGCAATTGCTATATAAAAGTGATTTGCAGCCTTATTAACAAAAGCCAAATCAATAATGTTGTTCAAAACGATAAATAGCGTCATGAACACCAGAGTACCGATAATATTAAAGTAGAGATGTACCAGCGCAGCTCTGCGGGCGTTTTTATTGGTACCAACTGACGACACAAGCGCTGTAGCGCATGTACCGATATTTTGCCCCATTATTATAGGTATGGCCGCTCCCATTGTAATTTGGCCTGTGGCTGATAATGCCTGCAGAATACCTATAGATGCCGATGAACTTTGAATGATACCTGTAACTATGGCTCCTATCAAGACGCCAAGTATGGGATTTGTAAAAGCTAAAAATAGATTACGGAATCCTTCCATTTGGCCTAATGGTTTAACGGCAGCCGACATGGCATCCATCCCGTAAATCAGTGTGGCAAATCCAAGCAGGATCAAGCCAATGTCTTTTTTCCTTTGATTTTTTATAAACATATAATAAATAATGCCGATAAAGGCGAGAATGGGTGTAAATGAAGAAGGTTTCAGCAACTGGATGAACAGACTGCTGCCTTGTATGCCTGCCAGGCTTAAAATCCATGCCGTTACAGTTGTACCTACATTTGCACCCATAATTACATGTATGGCTTGTTTCAAGTTCATAATACCAGAGTTTACAAACCCTACCACCATTACCGTAGTGGCGGAAGAACTTTGTATAATAGCTGTTACAGCCACACCCATTAAAAAACCGTTAAGCTTTTTTGATGTCAATCGTTCCAAGAAACCCTTAAGTTTATTCCCTGCGCTCTTTTCAAGACCTGTCCCCATCAGACTCATGCCAAAGAGGAATAATGCAAGTCCGCCAATCAATGCCAAAATATCGAATATACTCATATACCCACCTTAAATATTTGCACAATCAGACAGTATTTTATATTTTTTTACAAGATGCTGATCATGAAATTATTTTTAAACTGATAAAATTATTCAACGATATAAGAAATAATATACTCTGTGTTCTTTTCAAGATTTATGCCCGGATCCTCATCGATCCATTTACCTTTAAGCCCAAGCTCTTTAATCATTATTTCAAAATGACACATGGCAATACCGATGTCCAGGCGTTGTATGTCAAAACTCAATAATGTTCTGTATCCCGGTGTTCTTGATAGATAGAAATGATACAGTTGTCCGGATCTAACGATTCGCCACGGCTGTTTGTTTGAAGCCGAAGGAGCGATTCGAACCATGTCAAGTATCTCAGCAATTTTTGGATTGGTTTCTCTTTTGAGAGGCTTTCCAAAGTCTCCGTCAAAGAACAATTCCGACCAGTCTTTTCGATTTACAGAACCCGCGCTTTTTACAAGAACCGAATCAATGAGATTTCTTTTTTCCTTTGGATAACCTACTGGGGTTACAACCGGAATTAATTCATTTTCCTTTAATTCTGCAGCCTTTGCAAAATTCGCCCTGTTGAACGTGCCACCCAGCCAACATGTTCCTAAACCTAAAGATGTGGCATAAAGAATGATTTTTTCAAAAGCATAGCCCAGGTTTTCTTCATATCTTATGGCGTCCTCTGTTATCCCGCAAATAAATGTTCTTGCGCCGCTTATAACACCATATGTGCCAAGCTTTGTCTGGCCGCTCATATCATCGGTATCCAACATCACGAATCTTGTTCTTGGCTCAAAGGGCGAGGACACATCAGCTATATAGTTTTTCAGCTTTTCTTTTAATTCCTGTGATATGGGTTCATCTTTATATGTCCGAATAGATTTTCTTTGTAAGATTGCTTGTCTGATATCCATATAAACTATCCTCCTTGGTAATTTTATTAAGATTCGTTTATATATGCATCTTTTACTTTGATGCATATATATATGAATCTTCTTAGAAAATAATCAGGTATGATACAATAACTAACATCACACTTAATAATGTACCCAATAAATAGTATTCTGAAAATGCCGGGTCCTCAGCGATTTTATTATATCTGGCAATTGATTTTGCAGTAAGGACAAACCCAATAGCAGAATACTGCCCTACAGAAAGCAAAAGCAGAATTATACAGCGTTCAAGTATTCCTATTACTGCTCCGGCGCTTCGCTGGCTCTCTTTTTCACTATCTGCTCCTGTTTCCTGTGATTTTTCTTCATCGTTACCTGGTCTGAAGTTGTTCAGAATGTTCCTGATGGTTACGCTGCATGGCCGTATAATAACCAGAACCATCAATATCCATGAGATAATATTCACAACATCAATTTGGAAACAATTTTGGACATATTGAATGATATAAATAAAATTTACAGGCTCAGCTAAAAAGTATATAATTGCGGTACTTATAATAAGCACAAAAATATGTAACAATTGATCAAATAAATAAATCAATAGTTTTGTTTTGTTTTCTACGGTATTTTTGTTTAATATGAAGGATTTCACAAAATCAAGGATAAAATGGGATACCGAAATAATAAAAATCCATTTCAGCATATTGAGACTAAAAATGGGAATGATAGCGAAACAAATTGCAATTAAGTATATTACACTGTGCTTCAATAGTTTTTTCAATGATTTATTTTTGCTTGTAGCTAATTCTTCAGATTGTAAATAGTAATCACCTAATAAATGACCAATAAAAAACAGCTTCAAAACAACACCAGGCATTTTAACTCCCCCTTTCCTTACTTAAAAAAGAGTTTACCGTGTCTATCGCAGATTTATAGGTATAGAACCGGGAAGCTTTCAATGCCTTATTGACGCTTGATTGTCCAATATTTAAGACATCTGCCGCTTTATACTGATTTTCCTTATTGGCAAGATAGGCATAGATGATTTCTTCCTGACGGCTCGTCCACTTGGATTTCAACGCTGTACAGACAGACAGTATAGAATTTAAAAGTTCGTCTATTTCTGAATTTTCATCCTCTGAACATATCATGATACTGGAAACCCGTTGAGCATATTGCGATTCCAGTTTTTTTATTTTTTCGATAACTTCCCTCGCCCGATTGTATGCAGGACCGTCAATTTCTTCTGAATCTTCAAAATTAATATCAGTATTTATATCGCCGATTCCAATGCCAAAACGCAGTTTGACCGGTGCCATCCCAATTTCGATATCAGTAATGATTTTCATTATATTTCTTTTGTTTTTTAAGAGTCCCTGGAATGCATCTCCGAAAGTTATCCTAAACTTCGATGCAATATCTTCCGAGTATTTTTCATTAATACCTGACAACACATTCTTGAACTTCTGCTGAATGGTCCTTCTGTCTTCTAATTTTTTCGAATCTATAATATCACCAATAATGGCAGCATATTTGCCGTAGTAAAACATGTTATAATCACCTTCTTAACACCCATTGTAGCAAAGCAAATGATTCATTTCAATATGAATGTTTGCTTTTGATTCATCTGTAAATGCATCTTTTGTATTTGTCTTTCCAATAGGGGTCTCCGTAAGTTGAGTTATATCCCATTAATTATCTTCAAAAATTTCTGATGTCCTAACGATACATTTAGGGTATATTGGGCTTATTATTCATAACTCATTTACTTCCATGTATTATATTAACTTAAAACTCTAATATAAAATAGGGAATAATAACATGAAATTAGTTATTCTTTATCGTATTTTTTATAAAAATTAATTAACCCGGTAAAAAAATAAATCAGAATATGAAAATAAAAGCCTTTACGGTTCTTCCGCAAAGGCTTTCTCATGCTTTTATGTATTATGCTATATCGCTTTTCAGTTCTTCTTGACCCATGGACAGCTTATCATCAATAATACGCTGCAATATTGTTTCTCCCAGCCGTTCAATCGTTCTGCCTTCTGCCCTCAAATCGCGTTTTAAGGCCGCTGATGCAATATTGATCAAAGCGGTACATATTGGTGTACCAACATTAAGCTTCGATCCCAGGCTTTCAAGAAGTACCAGTCCCTGAGGTACATCCTCCGAAATATACCTTGAATCTACTTTTGTAGGACCCTTTGCCCTGGTAGGCATTCCGGCATACCAGAAGAATACTTCTTTGGCATCTCTGGTATCATCTAAGGTATTTCGATACTTACAGGCTTCCACGTATGGGATCCTCTCGCATCCCAGTTTCTCCATTACATCCATCTTCTCTTTGTCCAGTTTTTCGAGAATATTCCATACACTTGGGGTGAAAACCTCATGATACATGCAATAATCACCATTGGTCTTTTCAATCCGTGGGATACTCATGATACCTCCAACCGTATGTACAATCAGATTAGGGTTATGAAGCGCCGCTTCAATTACCGATGGAAGGTATGCAAACGGATAGCCAAGATTATTCAGTATCTTGGCGCTTTCTTTAGTTCTGCATACAGGATAAATACCCAAAGGATTTCGTACATTGCGGAAACCGACTTTTATAGTTCCCGGTTCACTGATCCGGCAATCTACAAAAGAGCTCTGGGCTTCGCAAACAGTTAGGTTAATGTCCGGGCAATGCTTCAATACATAAGCAGTAGACAGATAACCCGGATTGAAAAGAATAATCTGCCCGTCACGAAGATATGGTTTTATACGTTTTATCAAATCTTCATGATAATTTGTTTGGATATAAATAATTACAACCTGGCTTTTGCTTATTCGGGATAAATCCCTGGATACATGCCTGATCCTTGCTGTTACTGTTTTGCCGTTTTCATTGATTTTAACAGTACCCTTGTTTTCAAGAAGATAGTTAAAGTTCTCATCATGCATGGAATTTGATGTTTTGATCAAAGACACCTCGTGTCCCCGCATACTTAATTCTGCGGCTACAGCCGTTCCACCGTTACCTGCTCCTAAAATTGAAATGTTCATATATCTATCCCCTTTCTATAAAAATTTTTATTGAAATAAAGCGCAGCTTAATAAAGCATCTTCTATTTGTGCATAGAGATCTTCATTGGTTTAAAATGAATGTTTTTACTTCGGATAATCAATATATACAGTTAAACAGCAAATTCAGCTTTATTTAAGAATATGGTATCTAAAACAGCTTCGGTAAGGTCTCCGAAAAGCGGCCCACAGCTCACCTGGTTCATTCCGGGCGCTCCGTTGTATTCGATAAATACAGGATCGCCGGCCTCATCGACAGCGAAATCCCAGCCTATTATGCGAAAATGCGGAGTATCCATATGAGCCCTGCGGATTGATGAAATAATACGGTCGTAAGAAGGAATTTTTATATCGCTGAAAACAGTTCCGCCCGGGTGTTTTTCCGTCCATCGGGAAAGTTTGTCCATAGCCTTGTTCTCAAGCCTTCCATCAGGCTGGATCGGACAGGCCAGTCCTCCTGCCGAGACGTTGTCAAGTCTCGATCCTCCCACTCCCATCCGAAGGATGGATGAAGAAATATGTACTTCGCCCCCAAACAGAAATGAAATCACCCGTATGGTATTCAAGGATGAGGGATGTATCCTTGCCAATACTTCATGCTGCTTTATTACCTCCTGAACGATATAGTCTGTGCCATAGGATTCCATCAGTTTCTGTATATCCATGTCAGGACAGTTATCTTTATCGTAGAAAAAGACATTTACTCCTTCTCCGCTGTATATGGCAGGTTTTATCACAAAGCTTTTCTCGGATTCCAGGATCGATTTTGCCTGACTGAAGCTTATGATCCTGCCTGACCCGTCATAAAAGCAATGGCTGCTGTTTTTAAGTATTGTCCTTGGTTGTTTTAAATAGGGAAACAATCGGCTGTAAGTGCATTTATCGGTATATGCATGACGAAAAGCAGGTCTGTTGAATGCAGGATAGATTTTTTGCCAATACAGATCTTCGGGTATATACCTTGGGTCATATTTATTATCATTGTAGCAATACAGGTCATACCACATTTTATCAGGCTTTAAATTGTATTTGCTCCAAAATGAAAGAACCTGAGAACGGAAAAGTTCTTTACTTCCCCCAAAGCCTCCTTTAATAGTCTTAAGCTGTTGTCTGCAGCTTTTTCGAGCCTTCTTCGCCTCCATGTAAAGGTCAACACTTTGATAAACAGACCTGCATAGGCTTTCCCATTTTCCTGCCTTATTGATTTCATGCATATACACCAACTCCTGATTCCTGGAATATCCGTTCCAGATTATCTCTTCCCAGTCTTTCCACTGTCCTGCCCTCCAGCCTGAAATCCCGCCCTAAGGCAGCCGATGCCATATCTATCAAAGAAGAACATATTGGGGTAGAAACATCATACTCTGAACCCAGGGACTCCAAAAGTACTAACCCCTCAGGCACATCCTCAGTGATATAACGTGAATCGACTCTTGTCGGTCCCTTTAATGGATTGGGCAAATTGGCATACCAAAAGAAAACTTCTTTGGCGTTAAGGGTATCATCCAACGTGTTTCGGAATTTGCAGGCTTCCGCATAAGGAACACGCTTGCAGCCCAGCTTCTCCATGACATCCATTTTTTCGTTGTCCAATCCCTCCAGGATATTCCAGACACTGGGTGTGAATACCTCTCTGTACATGTAATACTCGCCATTGGTTTTTTCAATACGGGGAATACTCATTATGCCTCCAATGGTGTGTACGATAAGATTCGGATTGTGCAGTGCAGCCTCGACTACTGAAGAGAGATATACAAAGGGATATCCCAGTTTGTCGAGCTTTTTCTCGCACTCTTCCCTGTGACTTGCAGGGAAAATTCCCAGAGGATTTCTTTTATTGCGAAAAGTAATGCTGACAGTACCAGGCTCACTGATCCGGCAGTCAATAAATGAACTTTCGGCTTCAACAACTGTCAGTTTGATATCTCCGCAATGTTTCAACACATAGGCTGTTGAAAGGTATCCGGGATTTAACAGCAGGATCTGTCCGTCCCGAAGATAAGGTTTGATTCTCTTTATCAACTGTTCATGATAATTTGTTTGTATGTATACGATTATTATTTCGGTGCTGCTTATACAAGATAAATCTCTTGTGACATGCGCAATATGCGCCAACCGGGTTTCATCTTCTTCTATAAGTCGGACTGCACCATTATTATGGATCAGATAATCGAAATTTTTATTGTGCATGGCATGGGATGTTTTGATCAACGTCACCTCATGCCCACGTAAGCTGAGGTCAGCCGCAACCGCAGTACCGGCATGACCTGCCCCCAGGATAGAAATACGCATATCATCACCCTTTCAGTTATATAAATTAAAATTATTATTTATAAAATAAAATTAATAGATAAAATAAGCGCAGCTAAAAAACAGTGTCATCAGCAAAGCACAATTAAATAATTCTGGTGTTTAATAAAACATGCGTTTTTTGAATGATTTGAATTATTTAAAGAATATTGTTGCTTTGGAATCCATTAAAAACCGTTTTATCATAAGGCATATAAAACGTCATAATGGATTTGGATTTACAGTTTTTCATTACATTATACCATAATAATTATATTATGACAAAAATCAAGTATAACAACTTTAATGCCATGTGTTATCACACTTTGATTCTAGTTCGGATGATAATTTTTGATTTGTCCGGATAAAAAGAACGGGTTACAGTTATAAAATACTGTAACCCATTTGGTGCGGACAAAGGGACTTGAACCCCCACGGTTTCCCGCTAGATCCTAAATCTAGTGCGTCTGCCAATTCCGCCATGTCCGCAGATTTAATACTTTGCAATTATAGCAACGGTTTCAGCGTTTGTCAAGTTATCCGAAGACGGCAATGTCCACTGTTGACCGGCATTATAACTTCATTTTATATAATATAAACCTCCGATCAGACCGGAAAATATTTTAGCCAGAATTTCAATATCGTTTTCTGCGTATCGCGCCTCTTTGTTTTTTTCCCCTATTTTTATTATATCCGGGTGCGAAAAGATTAAGAAGTCTTTCCTGTTCATCTATCAATCCTGAAACTGCTGAAATGAAAGACAGGATTTCCTTATCTTTAGCAAGAAGCCTGAAAGCTTTGGAAACAGCATCGACAAAATCCTCATCCAATGGATATGAAACAGGCTGCCGTGCCAATGGACACATTGGAACAGCTCTCGGATCAATTCTTAAGTCCAAAACTCCATTACGGTTCATATATGGCGTCAAAGGGAAAATCCGACATGCCAAAGGTCTTAATTCCCTTTGACATGCATCCGAACAAATGGCGATCAATACCGGCTTATTGTTGCCATAGGTAAAATCCGAAAGTTCAATTTTCAGCCAGGACGGAGCATCAGAGTACATTACTTCTTCGCCGGGGAAAAGATACATTCCTGCATCTTCATCCGGCGATTTGCAGCAAGCCTTGTCGCATAATTCTCCGCAGTCTGACTTAAGGGGTGTGACTTTATCTAAAATATCATAAACTTTTTCATATAGTTCACGTTTTGTCATCGATTACTCTCTCTTCAGGTTAATACGACTGTAAGACCAGTTTCCGGCAACTGACAGCTTTATATCTTTTTAAGAAAATCAAGAATGGCCGTTGTTGACGGAGGGCAGCCGCCTATGTTTTTACATATGCCCGAAGTACATTTTCCTATGCCTATCCCGCTGCCTTCCTGACTCTTGTATCCCTGTCCGATCAGAATTTGATCATTCTTGAATTTGTGTAATAATCCCTCACCATCAAGCCTTGCCAGAGCATGGATCAAATTTGCATAGCATGCCGAGCATGCGTCTTTGGGCTTTACATACTGTGAAAGCTTCTGTACTTTTCTTGAGGGAGACGGTCTGGCAATGCTTTCATCCTTATCAAGTACGATAATATCGGCATTCTCGATATCCGAGCTTCCGATCCCTATTTCTTCGGCTATTCTTATATAATCAATATCATACGGCTTATATCCCATATTGGCTGCAATATATGAATCCATCAGCACGGGGTCGGTACCGCAGAAAATACGGTTCATTTGAACAGGATTTCCTCCTTCTTCAAAATCAAGATCACCGCATATACCATCCACCAGGATAAAGTCCTGTTTAATGATCTTATTCAAATAAGCGATAGGCTTATGAAGACCCCAAGTATGGAATTTTCGTTTATCCCTGTCAGAAATGCATCCTTTCATATTTTTGAGGGCGCCTGTCATTAATGTCTGACAGTGTCCCTTCAATACCGGCACATTAATGAGGAAATCCAGTGAAAGCACCTTGCTGCTAACTTCCATATTCATCCCGTTATAGGTTTTGACTGTATATGTATCCTGTTTAATGTCAAAAAGCGGGACATTATATTTTTTTGATATATCTTCATAGCCGCAGATTTTAAACGCCCTTTTTGTGCTGTCTCCCACCCATGAGCTTTCAAGGATAACAATATTATCATGTCCATGTTCTTTCAAATATTCTATGAACGCTGAGACAATGACCGGAGATGTTGTAGCTCCCGAGGATGAAGGCTTAGACACCACCAGGTTTGGCTTTATCCCTATTAGAGCACCCTTTGGTATCATTTTCTCCAGTTCTGCTTTTTTGAGAACATCTATTGTCATTTTCCATATGTCCTGGCCATAAGTTGTGATTATTCTGTTATTCATTTATATCTCCCGTTATTTTTATTTCGCTGATATCGATTATATCAAAATCTTCAGGTCTATTGCCAGTTTGGAGGCAATGCAGGACGGCATAGGCTGTGTCAAGACTTGTAAGGCACGGAACAGAACGCTCAACAGCCTTTCTTCTTATCCTGAAACCGTCTCTTCTGGCATCCCGGCCTTTAGTGGGAGTATTTATTATCATTTTAATTTTGCCCTGCTCCATAAGCTCAATTATATTAGGAGAACCTTCATCCAGTTTCTTGACGCTGTTGGTGGCGATGGCATGTTTATTCAAATAAAGAGCCGTCTTACCTGTCGCATACAGAGTATATCCCAACCGTTCAAAACCATCGGCCAAATCCAGGATCTCCGGCTTGTCGGTGTCTCTGACAGTAAGAAGGATACCGCTTCCCGGCTCAGGGAAGACAAAACCTGAAGCCACTATCCCTTTCAAAACTGCCTCATGAAAATTCTTAGCTATTCCCAGGACCTCACCGGTCGACTTCATTTCAGGACCCAGGCCTGTATCAACATCATGGAGTTTCTCAAAAGAGAATACCGGGACCTTTACCGCCACAAAATCCCGCTCCCTGAATAAACCTGTTCCATATGGAAAGTCGGTCAATTTTTTGCCCATCATAATACGGGTTGCCATTTTAATCAGCGGTATTCCTGTAACCTTGCTTATATATGGCACTGTACGGCTGGATCTGGGATTTACTTCAATGACATAGATCTCGTTATTGAACAGCACATATTGAATATTTACTATGCCGATTATATGAAGAGCCTTTGCAAGCTTTTCAGTATAATCTATTATTTTTTCCTTTGCGTTGAATGAAAGATCCTGAGGAGGATATATGGATATACTGTCTCCAGAATGTACTCCTGCCCTTTCCAAATGCTCCATTATTCCGGGGATCAGGATATTCTCGCCGTCACAAACCGCGTCAACTTCCAGCTCTTTGCCCATCATGTATTTATCGATCAGAACAGGGTGTTCCTGTTCTTCCCTGTATATTATCTCCATGTATTCTCTGATATCATTGTCATTATAGGCGATTTCCATGCCTTTGCCGCCCAGGACATAAGAAGGGCGAACCAGGACCGGATACCCAAGGCTGTTGGCAGCGTTTATTGCCTCTTCCAGGGTCCTTACAGTGGCTCCCTTAGGTCTCGGGATGTTCAGTTTTTCCAATATGGCGTCAAATTTCTCCCTGTCCTCGGCTGCATCAACATACTTTGCCTCGGTACCGAATATTTTAACGCCTGCCTCAGCAAGAGGATTGGTAAGCTTGATGGCAGTCTGTCCGCCGAACTGAGCGATAACGCCCTCAGGCTTTTCAAGCTCGATTATTTCCTCCACATCCTCGGGAGTTAAAGGTTCAAAATAGAGCCTGTCGGAAGTATCGAAGTCGGTCGAAACGGTCTCAGGATTGTTATTTATTATTATTGCTTCATACCCTTCTTCCTTAAGTCCCCATACCGAATGGACCGAACAATAGTCAAACTCGATCCCCTGTCCGATGCGGATGGGTCCCGAACCCAGAACAATGACCTTCTTGTTCTTAGTCGGTACCGATTCTGAGTATTCGTCATAGGTAGAATAATAGTAAGGTGTCTGGGCTTCAAATTCGGCGGCACAGGTGTCAACCATTTTATATGCCGGCCTGATCCCCCATTTATTTCTCAGTTCTTTGATCTCTTTCTTTGTCGCGTTGATATATTTAGCTATTACCTCATCCAAAAAGCCCATCTTTTTGGCTTTAAGAAGTATATCCTTATTCAGGCTCTCTTTGGTAAGAGTTTTTAATTGCTCCTCCATCTCCACTATTTTTTTGATTTTGTGGAGGAACCACATATCGATTTTGGTAATATTGTTGATATCCTCTAGCGCAATTCCTCTGCGTATCGCCTCGGCTACCACCAGCAAACGATTGTCATCAACCACATGCAGCGATTCTCTGAGGGTTTTGTCGTCCAGATCCTTGCAAAGAGGTGTTTCCAGTGTTTTAATCCCCAGTTCCAGGGAACGGAGAGCCTTCATCAAAGCAGCTTCAAATGAGTTGCCTATTGCCATAACTTCTCCGGTAGCTTTCATTTGTGTCCCGAGGGTGCGTTTTGCGTAGACAAATTTATCAAAAGGCCATTTTGGTATTTTTACCACGCAATAATCGATCACAGGCTCAAAACAGGCATATGTTTTACCTGTAACAGCGTTCTTTATTTCATCCAGACCATATCCTACTGCGATCTTTGTAGCCACCCTCGCTATAGGATAGCCGGTTGCCTTGGACGCAAGGGCTGAAGAGCGGCTCACACGGGGATTTACTTCAATGACTGCATATTCAAAACTATCCGGGTGAAGCGCGAACTGGCAGTTACACCCGCCCTCTATCCCCAAGGCCGTGATAATATTCAAAGCTGCAGATCTTAGCATTTGATATTCCTTGTCGCCCAGTGTCTGGGTGGGTGCAACGACTATGCTGTCACCGGTATGAACGCCTACCGGGTCAATATTTTCCATACTACACACGGTAATCACATTACCCTTGGAGTCTCTCATAACTTCATACTCGATTTCTTTCCAACCAGCCACGCATCTTTCAATAAGGACCTGGTGCACCCTGCTCAAACGCAGGCCGTTTGAGCCGATTTCCTTCAATTGTTCAACATTATATGCTATACCGCCTCCGGTTCCGCCAAGAGTGAAGGCCGGCCTTACGACTACTGGATAGCCGATTTCATCTGCAAAGGCCAATGCATCCTCGACGGAGTTTACCACCTTACTGGGGATACAGGGTTCACCTATCGATTCCATAGTGTCCTTGAACATCTGCCTATCCTCAGCCATACGGATCGCCTCGACACTGGTTCCCAGAAGCTTCACTCCTTCCTGCTGCAAAAAGCCTGATTCGGCAAGCTCAGTGGCAAGATTCAACCCTGTTTGTCCGCCCAGGGTAGGCAGGATGCTGTCGGGTTTTTCTTTTATAATAATTTTCTTTAAAGTATCCGCATTAAGAGGCTCAATATATACCTTATCTGCAATTTCCGAATCAGTCATTATTGTGGCAGGATTGCTGTTGACCAATATGGTCTCGATCCCTTCCTCTTTTAATGCCTGACAAGCTTGAGTTCCGGCATAGTCGAACTCTGCTGCCTGCCCTATAATTATTGGACCTGAGCCTATAACCAAAACACGCTTTACATCATTTCTTTTTGGCATATTTGATCCTCCTGTAATTTGTACGTGTCAATCAGCGCCATAAACCTGTCAAAGAGATATTCGGTGTCCTTAGGACCGGGAGATGCCTCAGGGTGGAATTGGACAGTGAAGGTGGGGGTGTCCAGGTACCTGATGCCCTCGACCGTATCGTCATTGATATTGATATGACTTACAACGGCTTTTCTGCTGTCCAGTTTTTCAGCCAGCACAACATAACCGTGGTTCTGGGATGTGATATATGTCCTGCCGTTCTCCAAATCCTTTACCGGATGGTTTCCCCCACGATGCCCGTACTTGAGCTTTCCTGTATCCCCGCCGTATGCCAGGGCAGTCAGCTGGTGTCCCAGGCATATACCGAACATAGGCTTTTTCCCTAATAATTTTCTCAATACATCTATTTGATAAGTACAGTCTTTTGGATCACCCGGGCCATTTGACAGCATGATCCCATCGGGTTCGACCGCCAGGATCTCATCAGCTGAAGATGAAGCCGGAAATACATATATATCACAGTTACGTTTTATTAGACATCTTATAATGTTCGTTTTGATCCCGTAATCCAAAAGGGCTACCCTTCTTCCCGGACCTTCGATATGCCTGACCTCTTTTGCGGTTACTTCATCAACAGGATTGATTATTCTATATTTTTTTACTTTCTCGATCCAGTCCTCCAGCTTAAAGTCAGGATCAGTCGATATTACCCCGTTCATGGTACCTTTATTCCGAAGTATCCGCGTTAACGCACGGGTATCTATGCCTTGTATCCCAATAATATTGTGCCTTTTCAAATAGTTATTCAAAGACTCCTGGGATCTGAAATTGCTGGGCTCGTCGCAGAGTTCCCTGACTATAAACCCCTTTGCATGAGGTTTTGTGGATTCCTGATCCTCTGTGTTTATTCCGTAATTGCCTATCAATGGGTATGTCATAGTTACAATCTGTCCCGCAAAAGATGGGTCTGTAATAATCTCCAGATACCCTGTCATTCCGGTGTCAAAAACGACTTCACCTACACATGTGCCTGTGGCTCCTATTGACTGGCCTACAAATTGAGTTCCGTCCTCTAAAGCCAAAATAGCCTTCATACTTTTTTCCCTTTCCTTATTTCTCCCGAACTAAAATTCATCAATCGCCCTGTTTATTTCATCACGCATGCGCTCTGCTTCTGCTCTTGCGGCCTTCTCGAAGTCTTCGTGGGTGAACTTATCCTTCCATGCTTCCAGCTTATATGCGCACATAAGACTTCTTGAAGCATTGATAACCGCTCCCAGTCCATTTTTATCGAAAGCCACGGCCACATCCTGTGCTGTCCCGCCCTGAGCTCCGTAGCCCGGCACCAATATCCACGCTTTTGGCATTCTTTTTCTCAGTTCACTGAGCTGTATAGGATAGGTTGCCCCCACCACAGCCCCGACTGAGGAATATCCGCATTCTCCTATTGTCGTGCCTCCCCATTGATTGACCAAATCAGCCATAGCTTCATATATAGTACGTCCGTCCTGCAGTTTAAGGTCCTGAAGCTGGCCTGATGAAGGATTAGAAGTCTTGACCAGGATAAAAATCCCCCTGTCATTTTTCTCACATTCCTCAATGAACGGCTTAACTCCGTCGATCCCCAGATACGCGTTTACAGTAAGAGCGTCAACATCAAAGGCTTCCTGTTCAGTTCCGTTTATTGGGGTTTTACCAAGGTAGGCGGCAGCATAGGCTTGCGCGGTAGTACCTATATCATTTCGTTTTCCGTCGGCAATCACCAATAATCCTTTTTCCTTTGCATAGCTTATTGTTTCATAAAAAGCTCTTATTCCCTCTATGCCGTACATTTCATAATAGGCAAGCTGCGGTTTTATAGCTGGTATCACTTCATAAAGCGCATCTATAAGTCTTTTGTTAAATTCAATGATACAATCTGCCGCTGCTTTTTGATAACTGACATTTTTAACAAAATATTTCTTTTTTATGGACTCAGGAATGTACTCCAGTTTTGGGTCTAATCCCAGAACCGAAGGGTTGTTCTTCAACTTGATTTGTTTTGCAAGCTTATCAGAAAAATTCATATGGCCCTCCTGTTTTCATTATTGTATTTTATGCCTCATTCCTCAGATATCTTGTACCCGTCTGTTTATGTCATTCTGAACGAGTGAAACGAAGTAAAGAATCTTTATACCAAATATAGATCCTTCGCTACCGCTCAGGATGACAAGTAGGGCAGGATCCTTCGCTTCGCTCAGAATGACACTAGAAATCCCTCTGTAGTAAGCCGGTTTATCTCAATGAGAAACCTTGCACCAGCTCTTTCAACCATAGGTACCGTCCTGATGGTTTACAGATCTTCATACACGATTTTGCCGCCTACAATTGTGGTCTTGACTCTGCCTTTTACCTTAAAGCCGTCAAACGGAGAATTCTTGCCTTTTGACGCAAACTTTGAAACATCCACCCTATACTCGTTGTCAAAGTCCACCAGAATAATATCTGCCGCTTTTCCGCACTCAATTTTGCCTTTGTCAATTTTAAGCATTTGAGCCGGGTTTATGGTAAGCTTCTCGATCATTTGCAGCAAACTTATATGTCCCTTTTCTACCAATTCGGTATAACTTAATGCCAGCGCCGTTTCAAATCCAACAATACCATTGGCGGCTTTTTCAAACTCTACATTCTTTTCATCAAAATGGTGAGGCGCATGATCGGTTGCAATGATATCTATGGTACCGTCTATAATACCTTCTATAACAGCCTCCAGATCCTCCCGGCTTCGTAATGGCGGATTCATTTTGGCATTGGTATTGTAGCCCCGGCAGGCTTCTTCGGTTAAGGTGAAATAGTGGGGGCATGTCTCGGCAGTAACTTTTATCCCGCGATTTTTGGCCTGACGGATCAGTTCTACCGATACTTTTGTGGATACATGAGCTATGTGAACATGTACACCGGTGTATTGGGACAAAAGGATCTCCCGCGCCACCATCACATCCTCTGATACTGAGGGTATACCCCTTAGCCCAAGCATAGTGGAGGTCAGTCCTTCGTTCATGCTTCCGTTGTCTGCCAGATTTAAGTCCTCACAGTGGGATATAACCGGTAAACCGAATTGGCCGGCATAAATCAGTGCTTTTTTCATAATATCACTGTTCATGACCGGTTTACCGTCATCTGATACGGCCACTATACCGGCCTCACGCATGATTCCCATTTCAGACAGCTCATTTCCCTCCATACCTTTTGTTATGGCGCCTATGGGAAAAACATTCACATAACCTTCTTTTTTAGATTTTTCTATAATATACCGGACCACGGCAGCATTATCCACCGGGGGATTTGTATTGGGCATACAGGCAATTGAGGTAAATCCGCCTCTGGCAGCACTTCTTGTGCCTGATATGATATCCTCTTTATACTCGTATCCCGGATCTCTTAAATGGCAATGGGCATCTACAAGGCCGGGAAGAACATAGAGTCCTGACGCATCGATGATTTTATCGGCCTCAGCCTCCGTTCCCGCGTCAGTTGAAACCACTATACCTTCTTCAATTAAAATATTCGTCTTTTCTTCTTTGCCGTTAAGGATAAATATCCCGTTTTTTATCAAAGTCTTCATGATTATTCCCTCCCTGTCAGTAAATACAATAGCGCCATCCTTACTGCAACACCGTTTGTAACCTGTTTATTGATAACTGAATTGTCTGCGTCAATAATGGCTGAAGTCATTTCAACACCTCTGTTGACGGGTCCGGGATGCATCCATAAGGCATTCTTTTTTGCTCTTTTTATGTTTTCAGGATTTATCCCGAAAAACCTTGCGTATTCATTAATAGAAGGAAACAGGCACTTTTTTTGTCTTTCCAGTTGTATCCTTAAACCCATCACTACATCGCAGTCAGCAACAGCGTCATAAATGTTTGGAAATACCTTGGCGCCAAGTTTTTCAATACCTGGGGGCAACAGGGTCGAAGGTGCAAACAGATTGACCTGGGCTCCCATTTTAGTTAAACCGATAATATTGCTCCTGGCCACCCTGCTATGGTATATGTCTCCGATTATGGCCACTTTAAGACCCGACAATGTACCGAAGGCTTCCATCATTGTCATCATATCCAAAAGCGCCTGAGTCGGATGCTCATGCATTCCGTCCCCCGCATTTATGACCGAGGCGCTGATATTCTTCGCCAGGAGATGAGGCGCTCCAGCCTGGGGATGCCGTATTATTACTATATCTGTCCCCATAGCTTCAAGGGTTTTTCCCGTGTCAATAAGCGTTTCGCCTTTTGCTACACTGCTTGTAGCCACTGAAACATTCACAGCCTGGGCTCCCATATATTTGGCCGCTAATTCAAATGAGACTCTTGTACGGGTACTATTTTCGTAAAATAAAGTTACCACCGACCTGCCCTGAAGATAGTTCACTTTCTTCATTGAGCTGTTTACTGTTTTCTTCATTTCCTTGGCTGTCTCCAGAATATAAGAAATCTCATCAGCCGAAATATTCTCTAATCCCAAAATATCCTTTGAGCTCAGCTTCATTCTTCTTCCGCCTTTCCATCGATTTGTCGCCCGACTTTGCAGGATGTGTATAAAAAAATAGTAAGACCACCGTCTTACTATTTATAAATAAAATTTTTATTTACTGATCCATCAATTGAAAAGAAAGGAGATGTGAACCCGATGTTCACTGTCGGTATGCCACATTGAATTTGGTTCTTCATAATCTTGCACACCATAAACTCTTCCTTTCAATATATTTTCAATATACTAACATATGAAAAATATACTTGTCTATTAGTAATTTTCCATATAAATTACTTGCAAATCACGGTATTTACTTATGCAAAGTACAGGTAATCGTATATAAATAAAAATGGGATGAGGAAATATAATCTCCCCATCCCAGGCAATTATTCGAATTCTTTATTCATCAATAATCTGTAATGCAATATATGCAAGATCTAAAATATCTATAGTATTATCGCCGTTCATATCCGCAATCTTTGCTGCTGACCAGTCTTCATCTGAAGAAGTTTTTCCGAAATAATAAGCAGCAATTGCAAGGTCAGCTATATTAGTGCTGCCGTCATTATTTATATCTGCAGACTTATTGACCGATGCCCTAAAGATATCTATTGCATTGTTGAGAGCTGTAACAGCACTGTCTACCTGAGACTGTGTTGCTCCCGGATCGTCTCTTACAGCTTTTGCTTCATTTATAGCTATATTTAACGCATCCTTTGCTGCCTGCGGATACTGTCCGGGCGCGGTACCTACTTCCGCATCGTCATACAGTTCCTGAGCACTGTTAATTGCTGCGATAAGCGCACTCTTGTCTACACTCGGTGAGCTGCTGCCTACCCTAATACATTTTGAAGACAGACCTGCATCAATTACTGCTCCATCCGGCGCCATACCAAGTTTTGCACTTATTATAGCAATACTTTTTGTGATGTTTTCTACTCCAGGCTTTACCTTGAAGTTAATATTGATTACAGGGGAATCGGTTCCTGATATTCCGCCGATATTAGCAGCAATCAACCTTACAATTCCAGAAGTAGAATTGTCTTCTTTCAATACTTTGATATTGTCATTTGCGCCTGTAGCACCCACATATTCAAATATGCTCGGGTCATAGAAAACTGTAATATCCTCAGCATGAACTGGTTGATCGAGGTTCTTCAGGTTGATTCCCACTGTAAAGGTGGCACCAGGATTCACACTGCTGTCTGCTGTTATTTCTGTGGCAGGCCCTTCTGGTTCACCGACCTCATCTACTGTAATCTCGTAAGTATCTGTAGCAACAACATCACCATTTCCATTCTTCATCACAGCCGTAACAGTGGCTGTACCGTACCCCGTTGCTTTTACAGTGGCGATACTGGTAGGAAGTTCAAAGCCTATACCGCCAATCTTGGTATAACCGGTATTATCGGTTATACCTTCGGTTGTATCGATTATTTCAACCGGTCCTTCTACTCTCCACTCATAGCTGCCAGGTTTATTTGTTGAGTTATAGTTAACATGAGGTACAGCTGTTAAAGTTGTGGTTTCATCAATAGAAAGCTTGAATTTATCACCTCTGATTTGTACGGCATCTCCGGTGGAATTTAACCAGATCACCATTGAAGAACAGTTATTAACTGACCCTGAACTGCCCAGGTGCGTAGGATCATTTCCTCTGTTGTTCCATGCATAATACGGTGTCATCCGGATTTCAACTTCTTGATTGTTGTTGCCATACAATGCTGTACCCTTTAATTCAACAACTCCTCTTAACAGTTCCGGTCTCCATGTGGCTGTAAACTGAATGTCTCTGGGGATGGTTACCTGTGTTGCATTGTTGAAGCTTCCTCCGGGAAGTCCGGGCGTTTCAAGGCAATATACGATAGGTCCTCTCTCAATGGCAACCCTGTTACGGTTGCTGCCAATAGTACTTGAGGTGTTGTGGACATTGTTGTCAGGCTCGGTAAATCTAATCTCCATAGGTATATCTATTTCAATAGTTGTACCTTCGACAGGCCAATTCATTGTTATGGGAACATAACCTTTCTCATTCGGTGTAGAGTCAATCGACTGTCCATTTACCTTAATGGTTACCTGCTGATACTTTTGAGCCTTCAACCATCCTGGAATACGAATATTCAATGTGAATTCCTTCTCGATTTCGGGCTTAACGGTGAGTAATACATTACCTTCCCAAGGATAATTTGTTACCTGGTCAATTTGTACATTTGTACCCTGCACATTCACATCACTGGTGCTTCCGGCATACAGGTTAACGAAAACTTTATCTTTGTTAACCGTGTACATGTAGCCGCCGATATTGGCTATTGTCCTCATAAGATTGGGAGGACAGCAGGCGCATCCGAACCACGACGAGCGATTGCTTAAGGATGTTCCATTCGACCCGCCGGGAACATGCAGAAGGGTGGAATAGTAGAACAGACCGCCGCTAAGGTTTACGCCCACCAATATGGCGTTATATAGAGCTTTTTCATAGTAGTCTGCGTATTTGGCGTCCTCGTGAACCAGGTTCATCCTCTGGTTCCAGTTGGCTACCGCAATGGCCGCACAAATCTCGCAATACGACCGCATGTTGGAAAGTGCATAGTCGGAACCGAATCCTTCGGAGCTAGCTCCCGGTTGGGATGAACCAACACCACCGGTGATATATTGATTGCGGTTGACAAGTCTTTCATTTATCCTATCCAGGACGTTAAGATAAGCAATTCTGTCAGGATGATCCTCAGGCAGTGACGCTGCAACGTCAGTTGCTCCGGTATAATAATATGCTGCGCGTACTGCGTGGCCGACAGCCTGTACTTCATCAACAAGACGAGTTGCATCTTGAGAGTAGGTACCGCCGCTATATCCGCTTTCTCTGTTTCTGCCGCCCTGTCCGCCGGTTCCGCGTCTGTCTATGAGCAGTTTGGCGGTATCTCTGTATTTCTGTCCAGTACCCTGGCCTTCAAATTCTTCGACTAATCTTGCAAATTTCATAAGAGCCAGCTCTATTTCCTCGTGACCGGGAACCTCGTTGCGTTTTCCTCCAGGTCCAAACAGATCTACAATATGATCCGCCGCTCTCTTTCCTACTTCATACAATCTGTAATCACCCAGGCCTGTACCTTCAGAGTAACGAGTGTAAGCCACCACTGCTTCAAGTAGATGGCCTATGTTGTACATTTCGTGTCTCTCGAAATATCTCCAGCGCCATTGACCAGTTCCTGCTCCTCCGGCACTGGTGTTTGAACGCATGGTGAAGCATGTATTTATATAACCGTCGGCATACTGAACAGCCTCTATGTAGCCTATCCATTGATCAATCTTGGCTTTCAGCTTGGCTTTCTGTGCAACCATTTCGGGATCAGTATCCTTATCGATGGCGAAAAGTGTATAAGCCATTGCTTCAAGAGTCTTGTATATATCCGTGTCCTGGAAAACATATCCTATGTAGTCTACTTCGGGTTGCTGACCGTTTAACCTGGCAATAGCTCCGGTGAAGTTGGATTCACCGCCCCCGGTACCGGAAGTACGCGCTAGTCTATCTATTGCCGTATCCAGTGAATCCAGGGCATTTGTCCTCTGTTTAGGACTCCAGAACACGTCGTTAAGCTTAACATGTTCAGATGTAACTGAATTATTGAAAGTTGGTGCCTCCAACGGTGGGTTAACTGTTATCTCAGCCGTTACGGGAAAATCTTTTCCTCCGTACCTGACATTGCCGTTTACCGTAAATGTTGTACCAATCTTGTCAGCAGCATATGCTGATTCAGGGACTTCATCCCATCTTTCAACCGGTATAAGGCTGTCGTTGAATTCCTCACCAAAGTTAAAGCCGTTGTTGCCTACAGCTGACGGCGTCGGAGTATCGAACTGAATACCCTGCATTACCACTCTCTTAGGAAGAATGGGCGGTCTTCCTGCTGCGGTGGCAGTCTTATAAGTCAGCGGCTTTATTTCCCTGACCTGCACGTTAAACGTACCAACTGCTTCTTGTACGCCGGACGGATGTTTTGCTTTTACTGAAATAGTTGCAGTACCCTCAGCCAGTCCTTCTACCATAGCCTTGTTACCAGTTGGGCTGCCGACTATTTTTGCATTGTTGTTGTCAACAGACCATTCATAAGTGACACCTTCAAGTCTTGGTGAAACAACACTTGCAGTATATTCCTCCTGAATACCTACTCCCAGTGAACTTTTACCTGAAATACTTACAGATATAAGCTCTGGTTCGGATTCAAAGCCATATACCTCCCATTCATTTATACCAAAGCCGGGAGAAGTACCGGAGTTCTTATTAGCGACGACTCTAAGACGTAACGAGGTGGTCTTAATTGGTGTGGTGAATATGACCTCGTTCCATACATCATTGAATACCCATCCGGAAGCGCCCCGGTTAGGTTCACCTTTGTGATCTGTTCCTACAGGACCGAGATCCACCCATTGGCCGCTTTCAAGACTCAGATACTCAACTCTGCAGGATCTCGGCCAATGCACGCCGTTATCGATGTAAACCCACCACATTACTCTCATGCTTTGCAATATGTATGGTTCGTCCCAAACCAAAGTTACGTAGAACGGGTTTGACTCGGTACCTATGGTTGTTCCCCATGTATTCCATGTCGTTGATGGGTTGTATGATGTAGAAATAATTCCATTATTTATATTGCTGGCTACACCGCCGTTTGAGTGCGGCACATCTACCCTGGCCAATAGTGCTACATTTGCGGAAACAGGATCTTCTGCGAAACTCATTGTCATCATGGAACATAAAATTGAGAGTGCAATCAGCCACACAAGCAATTTTGTCAACAATGATTGCTTTTTCATACTTTTACCTCCCTCTGAATTTCGGAAAAATCTTTCCTGTATTTTTCCTGACCTTAGATACCAGATAAATTAACGAATAAGCTCCCACCCCCTATCGTCTTTTGTCTTTTTCGTAACTTATTATGTTAGTTAGATAAGATTTATGAAGTGCTGCTTGAAATGCTGACGCAGTAGAATTTACATAGTAAAACTATTAAAAGATGCAGAATTGCTGATGTAGTAATTCCCTAAGAAAAAGCTTTAACCAGGAAAAAACTTAAACTCAATGCTAGAAAAACATTGATCAATAAACCGAAAAAGATATATTAAACCATCTTTCAATTTATCATATTTCCCGCTTTTCCCATTACTAACTGAATAAAGACCCACATGCAGAAGCAATTAGAGAACACAGGTGAAAGTTCTGTCTATTTATTTTTTGGGATATGAAAAACCACCGGTGAAAGTATTATACTCTGTTTTCTTTGAGATCATATTTTTTCAAAATATATAGGAGAACGTCGCTATAAATTACAGAATTATATCCTTTGCCAGTAAAAATTAAGATTTGACTCTGTCAAGAAGGCTTGAATAGTAATGATTCCATATTTTATTGATTGATAACCGTTATAACCCTATGTTACCTTAGTATATAGATAGAAGATATTAAAGGGGGGAGCGTTTTTATGAATGAGAAAAATACTACAAGCCGATTGCGGGCACTTGTCAACTTCGCCATCAAAAGATTTAACGAACTTAATGTACATAGCAGGTTGATATTAAAAATAGGCGCAATAGTATTTTTTGCTTTCCTCTTATTGGCTCTGTTTATTTCTGTCTCTGTTATAGCCGGCTTCTCATATTTTAACGGACAGGTTAAAATTATCGAATGGATAGTACTGTATTCCTTCAGATTTTGGGTTATGCTGGTTTTTGGTTCACTTATCCTGGATATACTGATCAGGCGTTAAAAAAGGTTTTCATTGTTAAGCAATGGGACGGTTATTCTGATTATTCTTCCCCCAGGCTGGTCTATAATCATAATAACCGTCCCATTGATTTATTTCTGGCTTTTCTCATTTGTCAATTATTCTGAAGTCATCTTACTCGGAGTAATTGCTAAAATATCCCTGTATATATACGATCGGAGTGCCTTTGTCTCCGCTTCCAGAGGTCAAATCACTCAAAGAACCGATCAAATCGGTCAGTCTCCTTGGCGTCGTTCCAAGGGATTCGGATTCACCTACAAGCTCCTTCTTTTTGTCGTGTATAAAATCGGATATAGCTTTGTTCAGCTCATCACCTTTTAGATTTGCAAAATTATTATCAGCCAAATATTTAAGCTTTACCTCATTTGGAGTACCTTCAAGCCCCCTGGTATATCCCGGCGATACCACCGGATCGGCCAGCTCCCATATCTTCCCTACAGGATCCTTGAAAGCTCCGTCACCATATACCATAACCTCAATAGTCTTTCCTGTCTTTTCCTTAATAACCCGCTGAATTCTGTCAACAAGCTCCTGACAGTCTCTTGGAAACAATTTGACAGTATCTTCGGTAGCCTTGTTGGATCCTAAAAGTCCATATTCCGGGTTATACCCGCTGCCGTCTACAGAACACACCAGTATATCGTCCAGGCCATACACTTTTTCTCCGCCGTTTTCTTTTAAAATTCTCTTAGTACGCTTTCTTGTATGGATATCGCAACAAAGGACACTCTTCGTATAATTCAGTATTGTCTTCGGATTGTTGGAAAAGATCACTTCGCATTCACAACCCTTTTCTTCAACAAGAGTTTTATAGTAGTCTATATAATCCACTCCAGTAAATACGTGTTTATGATATCCGAATAAATCTCTGTATTCTTTTTCAGTAAGAACATCCGTCCAGGGATTTACTCCCTTTTCATCCATAAGGTCGATATCTATAAGATGGTTCCCTACTTCATCGGCAGGATAACTAAGCATCAGAACGATCTGTTTTACTCCTTGGGCTATACCGCTCAGGCATACGGCAAAACGATTTCTGCTTAGAATCGGGAAAATGACTCCAAGTGTTTCGTTGCCAAACTTTGCTTTAATATCCTTTGCTATTGCGTCGATATGGGCATAATTCCCCTGGGCCCGTGCTACTACTGATTCGGTGATTGCCAGGATATCTCTGTCCTGAATCTCGAATCCTTCCTGTTGAGACGCTTTCAATACCGTTTCCGATACAATTTGTACTATATCGTCCCCCTGCCTGATGATCGGAGCGCGAAGTCCCCTCGAAACAGTTCCTACTATTCTTTCCATGATACAAAATCCTCCGCATAATTTAACTACATTTGTATTATACAGATAAATATGATATAAGTAAAATCAATACAATTAATACTTGATATAAGGAAGTGTTATGGTTTGATAAAATTGGATTCATACAGGGTTTTTTGTTTAGTGGCTGAACACCGGAGTTTTTCAAAAGCCGCAAAAGCTCTTTATGCTACACAGCCTGCCGTCAGCCAGGCGATCATGAACCTGGAAAATGAACTTGGTACTCGGCTTTTTACCAGAACCTCAAAAGGGGTAAAGTTAACAACTGATGGACAGCTGCTTTATGAATATGTAAGCTCTGCCGTAAGACTTATAGAATCCGGAGAAAAGAAACTTTCAGAAGCACGGGATCTGCTTTCCGGTGAGATGAAAATAGGTGTCGGCGATACCATCTCCCGGTATTATTTATTGCCATACCTTGAAAAGTTTCATCAAAGCTCGCCTAATATAAAACTGAAGGTTATAAACAGGACCACAATGGATTTATGTAATTTGTTAAAATCCGGAGAAATCGATATTGCTCTTTGTAATCTGCCGATAAAGGACCCTGCTTTGGAAATCGTCAAATGCCTGGATATTCATGATATTTTCGTCTGCGGGGAAAAATATAAAAACCTGAGTCTTAAAAGAAATTCCTTGGCTGATATAATGAATTATCCGTTGATTTTTCTTGAGCGAATATCAAATTCAAGGCAATATGTCGAAAAGATTTTAGCGACTAAGGGGCTTAAACTGCAGCCTGAAATCGAATTAGGCTCTCACGACCTGCTGCTGGAATTTGCCAGATTTAATTTCGGGATAGCATGCGTAATAGAGGAGTTTTCACTGGATTATCTAAACAGCAAAAAAGTTTATAAAGTATCACTCGATGAAGAAATACCGAAACGTGCCATAGGATTTTGTTTTTTAAAGAGCGTGTCTCTGTCGGCCGCCGCAAAAAAGCTTATGGAGATAACACAAGCAGTGTCTTAACTGTCATCCTGAGCGATAGTGAAGGATCTTATGCCAATAAGTTGGCGGGCGCAAGAATCTCATCTCGAACGCCTTTAATCACCCAGGTCTATAAGATCAATACCACCGCTTCATGACATTCCTCCACTTTCGCTCCGTCATGTCCCGGCCGAGAGGTATTCCTCTTACGGGTCGCTCATACATTTCAATCAGGTTACCGGTCGGTGGTCTTTCCTCCGAAGCAGATCGGCTTATTTCGATGAGAAACCTTGCGCTCGCCCAAATAATGACGATAACAAACGAGAAATAACAACAGGGACAGTTATTCTTGCAACCCTGTCCCTGAATCAATGCATTACCATTAGTTATGTCCCTATGGTTACCTATTTCATTGTTACATAATCAAGATTAGATACAATCTCTATCCATGTTTGTCCGCGGTTAAGAACCAGAGGCTTCCCATCCTCTGTCTTATATTCCGTTTGGGCATCCCTTGCTGTCTTTGACCATTTAATTGGGACTGCCTTGCCTCCTGTAATAAAGAATCCATCACCGCTCCCAATATTCTTAAGATCTCTTCTTCCGTATGTGTCGCCCTCAATTACCGGTGCTGACATTTTTAATACAATGATATTTGCGGTTTTCACCTGTTCATTCGTATTACGCTCTATATGCGTTTTCCCCATTCTGAACCGTTCATAAAGATTCGTCTGTGGATTATATACGAATCCGCAATTACTGCTGCCCTTTGATGTATGAAATTTTATAGAAATATCCAAAGCAGGAGTTCCGTTTTCGGGTACAGTAAACTGATCATGGTAAGTAAACGGGAATGCTCTTTTGGATTCTGTTCTGTATTTTTTGTCTGCAATAAATTTTTCGATTCTTTCCTTCGAAGTATATGTATCCTGCCAGTTATATCTGTCTTCAGTCAAATCCCAAAAGGCAGAACCATGAACCTGGTAGTCAATATTCTGGATTTTTAGCTTGGGAATATCTTTATATGCATATGTACTGCCGCCGGCATGTGTATAAATCGCGTCATGTTCCAGGACATAGTCCAGAAAATAGTGTCGTGAACTTCTTACAGGACCTATCATGTCAGGCATCGTGTCCCAGAAAAGTGCCATATAGCGAGTTATATTGTATTCAACAATTATTTCATATATTAATTGTGCCTGGCTGATGCCACCCTGGGGCAAGACTTTGTCACCCTGGTTATCTATCATTACGGCTACAGGTCTTTTGGATGAGTCGGGTATTATAAAATCCGGGTTAAAGACAGGTGGTTCGCTAGGTAAAACAGGTTCAGGAGTTGTGATGGGTGTTTGAACAGGTGATGCCGAAAGCGTTTCTGTAACGGTGGCAACCGGTTCTTCGGTTGCCCCGCCACAGGCAGATGTAAATAAAAGCACTCCGGATAGAATAAACAACAAAACAGCTCTTTTAATCATAGCCTGGTGCCACCTTTATTTTTTCTTCAGTGAATGCGAGAGGCTATTTAGATGTCATCATCCTCATCGTCTTCTTCAATTTGTTCCTGGAAGGCTTCGAAAGCCCTTTCGAGCTCATCATCATCCTCTACGGGAACTAAATACTCGTCATCGCCGTTCTTTTCGATCTTCATAATGATAACTTCTGCACCGCATTCATCATCATCACAAGACTCGCAGCCGCAGCCGTCTTCATCCAATGGCAGCAATACAACGTATTCACTGTCATCAACCAACACGGTGTCGAGATATTCGCATTTGATGGAATCACCGTTTTCACCGGTCAATTCAATAATGTCATTTTCGTAGTCCATACTATTCTCCTTTCGAGTAAACAAGGGTATCAATTTAAAGAATCCAGATATCCCTGCAAAATAAGAGCAGCCGCCACTTGGTCAATCCTGCTCTTTTGTTTTTTTGCAACAATGCCCATATCATGCATAGCCCGTTGAGCCATAACAGTAGTCAGTCTTTCGTCCCAAGGCACAATTTTTGCGCCCGGCAGTTCGCTTTCCAGAATCTTTATAAATTCTCTGGTTTTAACCTCCCTTGGCCCAACTGTACCATCCATATTACGGGGAATTCCAACAACAATTGCCTCACAATCATAGCCCTCAAAAATTTCTTTGATTCTTTGAACAGGCTTATTTACATCATTCTTCCACTTTATTGTTTCCAGCATTTGAGCTGTCAATCCCAAGGGATCGCTGACTGCAACACCTATTCTGGCATCACCATAGTCAATACATAGTATGCGCATTAATTACTCCGTTTATTTTGTTTTTTGCATTTAAAAAGCAGGGACTTTTCGCCCCTGCATCCATAATAACCTATACGATATTAAAAAGCAATAAAATACTACTTAAATTCAATCATTGATTCTTCCCACATTTCAGGAGCCTCATAACCAAGCAAATTCACTACGGTCGGGGCAATATTGGCAAGGCCGTAATCTCCATTCTTGAGCACGTATTTCCCGGAATTTTTTGTATCATAAATGATAAACGGGACCTTATTCAAAGTATGGCTTGTTTTTGCCTTGATTCTGCCGTTGCTGTCGGTTTTAGCCTTACCGGTCTTTTTATCGACTTCATACATTTCATCGGCATTTCCATGATCTGCTGTTACGATCAGAACTCCGTTCATTTTTTCTATTAAGGAAATCAATCTTCCCAGGCAAAGATCTACCGCCTCTACTCCGATCTTTGCAGCCTGATAAATTCCGGTATGACCTACCATATCGCCATTTGCAAAATTCATCCTGGCAAATTTATAATTCCCGGTGCTTATAAGCTCGATCGCTTTGTCGGTTATTTCTGCTGCCTTCATCCACGGTCTTTGTTCAAAAGGTATTATGTCGGAAGGAACCTCATAGTAGGTTTCCAATATATCACTGAACTTGCCCGAATTATTCCCGTTCCAGAAATAAGTAACATGGCCGAACTTTTGAGTCTCAGCAATTGCCAGTTGAGTAACTCCTGCATTAACCAGATACTCGCTCATGGTATTCTTGATAGAAGGAGGATTTACCAAATAACGGCTTGGAATATGAAGATCTCCGTCGTATTCCAGCATTCCGGCATATGTGACCTGGGGCCATCTCTTTCTGTCAAAACAATTAAATCCCGGATCTTCGAAGGCTTTTGATATCTCAATAGCGCGGTCTCCCCGGAAATTAAAGAAAATAACACTGTCTCCGTCCTCGATCGTTCCTACCGGAGTGCCGTTCTCAGCTATGACAAAAGCAGGCAGATCCTGATCTATGGCTTTTGTTTCTTTTCTGAGAGTTTCGATAGCCTCAACAGTTGAATTGAATAATCTGCCTTCACCTAACACATGGGTATGCCATCCCCGTTCAACCATACTCCAGTTGGCTTCATAACGGTCCATGGTAATAAACATGCGTCCGCCGCCGCTTGCTATCCTGGCATCGAATGAAGAATCGTTAAGCTCACTTAAGAAAGCTTCAAAAGGTATTACATACTCCAATGCGGATGTTTCTCCCACATCACGTCCGTCCAACAGAATGTGGACCCGCACTCTTTTGATGCCCTCTTTTTTGGCCTGAACTATCATAGCCTTTAAATGATCAATATGTGAATGTACATTTCCGTCACTGAAGAGGCCGATAAAATGAAGTGTTGAGTTTTTGGAAATACAATTTGAGCGGATTTCTCCCCATCCTTTGCCTCTGAACATATCTCCGCTGTTAATTGCTTCGTTTACAAGTTTGGCTCCCTGGGCATATATCTGACCTGCGCCGATCGCATTGTGCCCTACTTCTGAATTGCCCATATCATCATCGCTGGGAAGTCCCACAGCAGTTCCGTGAGCCTTCAGCAATATATTGGGGCATTCCTTCATAAGTTTGTCCAGATTAGGTGTATAAGCGTTTTTTACTGCATTTCCTTCCGAATTTTCAGATATTCCTATCCCATCCATTACCACAAGGAGAATGGGACCGTATGAGGGTACATATCCATTCTTTTTAAGCATATTCATCCATACCTTTCTATATTTGTTGCCTAAGACATAATACCCTCCGGAAAAAGCACCGGAGGGCATAACAACAATGAACCTATTTTATTGATCGTGCTTCACGATTTTTTCAAATGCGTCAAGCTTTAAGCTTGCTCCGCCCACCAGACCTCCGTCGATATTAGGCATAGAGAACAATGATTTAGCATTGGCTGCGTTAACGCTGCCACCGTACAATATACGGGTCTTTTCTGCCACATCGTTATCATAAAGCTCTGCGATCAGTTGGCGGATAATGGAGCAAACTTCTTCTGCCTGCTCATCAGTAGCTGTTTTTCCAGTTCCTATTGCCCAGATGGGTTCATATGCTATGACAATTTTTGATACCTCCTGAGCGCTAAGACCAAGCAGGGCGATTTTTATCTGATAGCGGACAAGCTCATAGGTTACACCCTGTTCTCTTTGGGTAAGGGTCTCTCCGCAACAGATAATAGGGATCATTCCCGCATCAAGAATAGCTCTTGCCTTTTTATTTATCATTTCATTGGTTTCGCCGAAATACTCACGTCTTTCCGAATGTCCTATTATTACATAATCCACACCTAAATCCTTGAGCATTGCGCAGGAAACCTCACCGGTATATGCTCCGCTTGCTTCCCAGTGAACATTCTGTGCGGCAATCTTTATATTTGAGCCCTTTGCAGCCTCAACAGCCCCGGGGATACAAACAAAAGGAACCGCTGTTACAACCTCGGAATTACAGCCTGCAACAACGTCTTTTAAAGCGTTGATAAACTCTGCTGCTTCTGTTGGAGTTTTATTCATTTTCCAGTTGCCTGCTGCCATTATAGTACGCTTTGCCATTATATCCAACTTCCTCTCGATTTTATTTTTTCTCATTAAGCACTGCGATACCAGGAAGTTCTTTTCCTTCCAGGAATTCTAACGATGCGCCGCCGCCGGTTGAAATATGGGTGATCTTATCGGCAAATCCCAATTGCTCGACTGCCGCAGCTGAATCGCCACCGCCAACTATTGTTATTGCATTTGAATTTGCCAAAGCTTCCGCAATCTTCTTTGTACCGTTCGCGAATCTTTCCATTTCAAATACGCCCATAGGCCCGTTCCATACTACGGTTTTCGCGTCTTTAATAGCGTCCGAGAACAATTTTATGGTCTCTTCTCCGATATCAAGACCCATCCAGTCATCCGGAATGGCTTCGGATGGTACTGTTTTAGCTTCGGTATTGGCATCGAATTCCTTACCGACTACATTATCTACAGGAAGAAGAAGATTTACACCCTTTTCCTTGGCCTTTGCCAATAAACTGCTTGCCAATTCTACCTTATCATCTTCACAAATGGATTTGCCGACGCCATGGCCTTGAGCCTTAAAGAATGTATAAGCCATTCCGCCGCCTATGATCAATGTATCGACTTTATCTATAAGATTTTCTATTACGCTGATTTTATCAGATACCTTTGCGCCGCCCAGGATGGCAACAAAAGGTCTTTCGGGATTATCAAGGGCCTTGCCCATGATATCAAGCTCTTTCTTTATCAGAAAACCGCATGCGGATGGCAGATAATCAGCCAGGCCTGCTGTAGAAGCGTGCGCTCTGTGGGCTGTTCCGAATGCATCGTTTACATAGATATCAGCCATGCTGGCCAACTCTTTGGCGAAATCAGGATCATTTTTCGTCTCTTCCTTGTGGAAACGAACATTTTCCAGCATAAGAATCTCGCCCTCTTTAAGAGCGGCAGCTTTAGCTTTCGCATCTTCTCCGATTACATCTTTAGCTAAAATAACTTCCTTGCCTAAAAGCTCGCTTAAACGATCGGCTGCAGGCTTCATGCTGTACTTGGCCTCAAAACCATTCTTCGGTCTGCCTAAGTGAGAAACCAAAATCAGCTTTCCGCCGTTTTCTATAATATATTTAATTGTCGGAAGCGCACCTCTGATTCTCTTGTCATCGGTTATATTACCTTCCGAATCCAGTGGAACATTGAAATCAACGCGAACTATGACTCTCTTACCTTTAACGTCCAGGTCAGCAACACTCATTTTATTTTTCATACTCATTCAAAAACAACTCCTTCTGGTACGATTTTATACTTAAGACTAGAAATAAAAGGCTTTAGGCCGTATATATTTTACCTTAATTACATAATAATTTTCAACAAAAGATTGGAAAATTATTAGTCTTATTACCCTTTATTGTATTTATCCGTTAAATATATTCGCCATATGTAAAGAGCGACCGATAAGGGCCGCTCTTAATAACGGTTTTCGCCATTATTTTTCACAAAATTCCCGCTATTGAGTCGCGTGAACTATGTTCTTAGTTATTGTCAACCGTTGCCATATGAGAAATGAGGTCAAGAAGCTTATTTGAATAACCCCACTCGTTATCATACCATGAAACCAACTTAACAAAGTTAGGATTCAGGGAGATACCAGCTTTTGCGTCAAAGATAGAGGTACGGGGATCGGTAATGAAGTCGGATGAAACAACATCGTCTTCGGTATATCCCAAGATACCCTTAAGCTCGTTTTCAGAAGCCTCTTTGATTGCTGCGCAGATTTCTTCATAGGTTGCAGCTTTTTCAAGACGGCAGGTGAGGTCAACAACAGATACATCCAATGTAGGAACTCTGAATGCCATACCTGTCAGTTTTCCGTTAAGAGAAGGAATAACCTTTCCTACTGCCTTAGCAGCACCGGTTGAAGAAGGAATGATGTTGCCGGCTGCAGCACGTCCGCCTCTCCAGTCTTTCTTGGAAGGACCGTCGACGGTCTTCTGTGTAGCTGTTGTAGCATGAACAGTGGTCATAAGACCTTCTACTATACCGAATTTATCATGGATAACCTTGGCAAGAGGAGCCAGACAGTTTGTCGTACAAGAAGCATTGGATACAACATTCATATCCTTTGTGTATGTGTTATGGTTAACGCCCATAACAAACATAGGAGCATCAGAAGAAGGAGCAGAAATAACTACCTTTTTGGCGCCGCCCTTGAAGTGTGCGCTTGCTTTTTCAGTAGTTGTAAATAAACCTGTAGACTCGATTACATAATCAGCGCCGCATTCGCTCCATGGAATCTCTTCCGGTTTCATGCATGCGTAAACCATGGTTTCTTTACCGTTAACAACCAACTTACCGTCTTTAATCTCTATTTCACCGTCAAACTGACCGTGAACTGTATCATACTTAAGCATATACTTCATGTACTCAAGATCGATAAAGGGGTCATTGATTCCTACAACCTGAACATTCGGGTTATTTACTGCGGCTCTGAATGTGAGACGGCCAATTCTTCCAAACCCATTAATACCAATTTTTACTGCCATTATAATTACCTCCTGAAATTTAATAAATAGTAATATATAGAATTGTTAACTACTTCACAAATTCCAGATGTTATTCTATAATAAATAGCAATTATTTTCAAGAACTTTAACAAATTTTGTTCTTTTCGCTTCCCTTTTTCTGCCTCATACATTCATATATTAAAATTGATGCCGCGGCCGAGGCATTAAATGACTCCGCTTTCCCCGGCATAGGAATCATTACCGTAATGTCCGCAATCTCCAATACTTTGTCCGAAAGGCCATTGCCTTCGTTGCCGATAATGATCGCGACTTTCCCGGACAAATCAGCCTGCCAGCAGGGTAAGGAATCCCTGGTATGCGCAGCGGCAAGAAGAATATTGTTTGATTTCAATTCATTAAGGGTTTCGCTGAAATTTTCCGCGACTATCACGGGAATATGAAAAAGCGAACCCATTGTTGACCGTATGACTTTAGGATTATATGGATCAACACTGTCTTTTGATAAGAGGACAGCATCAAATCCGCATGCGTCTGCAGACCGGATAATGGTACCCAGATTTCCGGGGTCCTGGATATTCTCCAGAGCAATAACCTTGTCAATGTTCCTGAAAATTTCTTTTTTATCATATACCGGCTTTTCGGCTACTGCAATAATTCCCTGCGGGGTTTCGGTTTCGCATATGCGGCTGAAAAGTTCATCCGGAACCTGGACTGTTTTTATATTTGACATTTTTGAGAGAAATAATCCTTCTTTTTGAGAGAAACTGTCAGAAACAATAAAATATCTGATTTTAGCTCCCCAGTCCAATGCGTCTTTAACCAGCCGCCAACCTTCAAGCAATATGGCTTGAGCTTTCATCCTGCCTTTTTTATTATTCAGGCTTTTAACCTCTTTTATTATTTGATTTGACATAGAGGTTATTCTGATACTTTCGGCCATATAATCCTCCTAATATATGAATAAAGTCCCTCACATTCCTGGGAGGGACTTATTAACCGTACGGGGGATCAGTCCCCGACATAAAAACTATTTTACCTTTTCAACCAGCATCTTGAAGCCATTAGCATCATTAACTGCCATGTCAGCAAGCACTTTTCTGTTCAGATTAATACCTGCCTTTTTAAGAGCATTCATAAATTTGCTGTAAGACAAGCCATTCATACGAGCTGCAGCATTGATACGAGCGATCCAGAGCTTTCTGAATTCACGCTTCTTTTGCTTTCTGTCTCTGTATGCATAGCTTAACGACTTCATAACTGCTTCGTTAGCTGTTCTGTAAAGCTTGCTTTTTGCTCCAAAATAGCCTTTGGCAAGCTTGAGTATTTTTTTATGCCTTGCGCGTGTGCGTACACCGCCTTTTACTCGTGCCATTTTTCAACACCTCTTTCCTCTTTCTTATGCATAGGGCAACATCTGCTTAACTATAGCCGCATTAGCATCCGATGCAATCAAAGTCTTGCGAAGCTGTCTTTTCCTTTTGGTCGACTTCTTCGTCAATATATGATTCTTATAGCCCTGACTTCTTTTTACTTTTCCGGTGGCCGTAATTTTAAATCTCTTTTTTGAGCCGCTATGGGTCTTGAGCTTTGCCATGTAGCTAACCTCCCTCTGTTATTTATTTTTATGAGGAACTAATATCATGGACATTGACCGGCCTTCAATAGTAGGCGGTTTATCCACTTTTCCATATTCCTTGACGGCTTCAGCAAATCTGTTCATTACGTCCCGTCCTAAGGCTGCATATGCTATTTCACGCCCTCTGAAACGAATAGAAACTTTGACTTTGTCGCCGTCTTCCAGGAATTTAATGGCATTTTTAGCTTTGAAGCTGAAATCATGCTCCTCAATCTTAGCTGAGAGTCTTATTTCCTTTACTTCAATAATCGTTTGCTTTTTCCTGGCTTCTTTCTCTCTCTTGCTTTGTTCATAAAGGTACTTTCCATAGTCCATTATTTTGCAAACAGGCGGATTCGCATTGGGTGCTATCTTTACCAGATCCAAGTCCCTTTCGTTTGCTTTTAATTGTGCTTCTTTCGCAGAGAAAATTCCCATCATGGTCCCGTCCGAATCAATCAAACGTACTTCCTTATCACGAATCGCTGAATTGATCTGTACTTGGTCCTTACTTATATAAAACACCTCCGAATAATAAATAAAACAGGTGAAGCTTACACTCCACCTGTTAATAACGCCAACATGCGAATCTACACCAGATAACGCTATTGACCCGCCAGCTTGCGCCAAACAAGGTGAGAAGCATCGCTTCTGCTTGATTACCTATAATACTATACAGCATGATATAAATCATGTCAAGAAATTTAATAAATTATTTGAGCAATAAAAGTATACCAAAATCCTATCCAAATGGAAAGTCTCAGGTATCAATGATTGCTCTTTGCATGGACTTTTTATGATACATTCAGTTTTTATGGTGATACTAATCTTAAAGGAGTGTGTATAAAATGAATGGTAATGCTGAGCTTTTGAATTTTGTCTACCAAAATTCACAAATGGGTGTAGAAACAATAAAACAGTTGATTGGGATCGTTGAAGATAATGATTTTAAAAATCACTTGGAATCGCAGTTCAACGAGTATAAAGAAATCCATATCGCAGCAAAGAAAGCGCTTAATGAAAATGGATATGATGAAAAAGGGATCAGCGCTCTGGATAAGATCAAAACTTATTTGATGATCAATATTCAGACGCTTGCTGACAAAAGCCCATCGCATATTGCTGAAATGCTGATTATAGGAAGTAATATGGGCATTATCAATGCCATAAAGAACCTGAAAAAATATAAAAATGCAGAACCCAATATTAAAAACCTTATGGAAAGATTGCTCAAATTTGAAGAAAACAATGTTCAGCAGTTAAAAGAATTCCTCTAGAAAAAGCATCATGTTGTAAAAAAGGAGATATCTTAGTTATTCCAAGAAATCTCCTTTTTTATCTTTATTTTATAATTTTATATTTATATTAATCCAAAAAGTCTTTCAGCTTTTTGCTGCGGCTTGGATGGCGAAGCTTTCTTAATGCTTTTGCTTCAATCTGGCGTATTCTTTCCCGTGTAACATTGAATTCCCTTCCTACTTCCTCCAGGGTGCGGGCTCTTCCATCATCCAATCCGAATCTCAGTCTAAGCACCTTTTCTTCTCTTGGTGTAAGGGTATCCAATACATCAATGAGTTGTTCTTTAAGCAATGTGAACGCAGCCGATTCTGCCGGCGCGGGAGCGTCATCATCAGGTATAAAATCGCCTAAATGGCTGTCTTCTTCTTCACCTATAGGAGTTTCCAATGACACCGGCTCCTGGGATATTTTTTGTATATCACGGACCTTTTCTTCGCTCATACCCATTTCTTTAGCGATCTCTTCCGGTGTCGGATCCCTGCCGAGTTCCTGAAGAAGCTGTCTTGATACGCGAATAAGTTTATTTATGGTCTCGACCATATGAACCGGGATACGTATGGTTCTGGCCTGATCCGCAATGGCTCTGGTTATTGCCTGTCTTATCCACCAGGTAGCATAGGTACTGAACTTAAAACCTTTTCTGAAATCAAACTTTTCGACAGCTTTTATAAGACCTAAATTCCCTTCCTGTATAAGATCCAGGAACAGCATCCCACGGCCTACATAGCGCTTGGCTATACTTACCACGAGACGCAGGTTTGCTTCTGCCAGTCTTTTCTTTGCTTCCTCGTCGCCCTTTTCCATCCTTTTGGCAAGTTCGATCTCTTCTTCACTCGTCAAGAGGGGAACCTTACCAATCTCCTTTAAATACATCCTTACAGGATCATCAATACTGATTCCCTCAGGTATGCTTAAATCATCTTCATCTTCTTCGACTTCTTTATCTATAAACGGAATTACGTCAAAATCCTCTTCACCAATTTCCGGAACAATCTCAATCCCCAGTTTTTCAAGTGTTTCATAAATTTTCTCTATTTGCTCCGGAGAAATATCCACGTGCTCAAAAGCATCCTCTATCTCATGATAGGTCAGCATGCCTTTTTCTTTTCCTTCTCTGGTAAGCTCCCTTAAGATATTCTTGGGATCCTTCATCTCATCCTTGTTGATTTGTTTATTTTTATTTTTTTCTTCAGAAGCCATTTTTTCCTCAAATAATGAATCTTTTGATGTCTCTATTTCATTGTCTTTAAGACTTAATTCATTGTTATTTTCATTTTCCAAAGAATCGGCTTTCTTATTCTTGTTTTCTGCCATGTTATTTCTCCACCCCTCGTGTTTTTCAATTCTTACGTCAGTCTCTTAAGTTCAGCGATTCTCTCTGCTCTTTTACTGAACTCGAGCCCTAATTTCTGCCTTATCATTCCATCTTCTTCATTCTTGATCCTTTCAAGAGTCTGTTTCTGCATATCTTCCAGCTTTAATATTTCCAGCTTGTTGAGTATTTGCTGTATTGCTTTGTCAGCATCTTCCAAACCACTGTTCATCTCTGCTACCCGCACCAAGTAAGATGCTTCCCTGGAATCCAATACATTTAACAGCTCCGCAAGAACACAGGTTTTGTTCTGCTCCAGTTTATTATATAGTATTTCGGCAATTTTTCTTGCTCCTTTATCTATGTAAGCATCAAGGTTGTACTCTTTTGACACTTTATCAAACAAACGATTCTCATTGCAGAGCATAACCAGCAACATATGCTCCAATTCTCCAAATCTGGCGTCAATTTTGGGAAGTTCCGGAAATTCCCTTCCCGTTACCGTGTTCTTGCTCAATAAATACGTTTTTTCTCTTGACAGTTGTCTGCTTCTTCTTTTTTGGATCTCACTATTCAATGACTCCAGCGATATTCCGTATTGCTGCGCATAATTCTTTGCATACAACTCTCTTTCAATGTTATTGTCATGAGCGGCCAATATATCTGCAATGCTGTTGAGCAGTTTTAGTTTATCGTCTAAAGTATCCAAATTATACATATCTTTCTCTGCTCCGATTCTGTAGTCCAGCAGAGATATTGCCCTGTCTACAAGGTTTTTAAACTTTTCCGGGCCATTATTCCTGATATATTCATCCGGATCCTTGCCATCTGGTATTAACAGAACCCTGACATTGCAGCCTGCTTTTTCCAGTATTTCGAGTCCCCGCAATGTTGCGGTTTGTCCGGCAGAATCCGAGTCATATGCTATTATCACCTCTTCTGCATATTTTTTAAGTATCCATGCCTGGGATTGAGTCAGCGCAGTCCCTAAAGATGCGACGGCATAATCAATTCCCGCCTGATGCAATGATATGACATCCATATAGCCTTCTACTATCAGTAGTTTTCTGCTTTTACTCTGCCGTGCGTAGTTAAGCCCGTATAGCTCACGGCTTTTGTTGTACACCGGCGTATCCGGCGAATTCATGTACTTTGGCTGAGTGTTATCAATGACTCTTCCACCAAATCCTACAATATTCCCCCGTATGTCGAAAATTGGAAACATTATTCTGTCCCTGAATCTATCAACCAACTCTCCGGTTTTGGTCTGTATGGACAGTCCTGATGACAGTAATAACTCTTTTCCCACTCCTTTATCCAAAAGATTCTTTGTTAATTCATTCCATCCGCCGGGCGCAAAACCTAAACCGAATTGTTTAATTATATTCTCGGTAAGTCCGCGTTTTCTAAGATAAGCCTGAGCTCTGGCGCCGTTTTTGCCTGCTAGCGCTGAGAAAAAAAACCTTGCAGCTTCTCTGTTAATATCCAGAATTTGTTTCCTTAATCGGGATTTCTCCCTCTCTTTAGTATCCTCAGGCTCCGGGAGTACGATTCCCACTCTGTCTGCAAGAAACTTAAGCGCTTCCAAAAAGTCTAAATTCTCAATTCCCATTATAAACTGGATAACGCTTCCGCCTTTATTGCACCCGAAGCAATAGAACAACTGTTTTGACGGTTCAACGCTGAACGAAGGTGATTTCTCATTGTGAAACGGACATAAGCCAAAGTATCTTCTGCCCTTTCTTTCAAGCTTAACATAGCTTGAAACTACCTCAATGATATCATTTCGTACTCTGACTTCCTCAATTACTTCTTCCGGGTAAAACATATCACAACCTCATAGATTTTATTATTCGACAGAATGTCTGTTTTTCCTTCCTATTGGGTAAATATTTTGTTGCTGATATAAAATCATGATCCGGATCCCCTCCATAACCCGCTCATAACACATTACCGGCAATAATTCAAAATATTTACCATGGAGCAGGTATGTAAATTTGCTGGAATTTCTTCACAGCATAGCGATCCGACATACCGGCCACGTAATCCAGAACCGTCCTCTCAAGCCCTTCTGTTTCTATAGCATTTTGAGAGTCTTCCGGAAGCAGGTGCGGATTGTCCAAAAGGTATAAAAACAACTCTTCTATCATTAGTTCCGCTTTTGATTCTTCTTTTTTTGCGACAGATCCTATATAAACATTTTCAAACATATAGTCTCTGAGTAATTTACTGCATTCCTGAAAATCCGGACTCATGCATATACAGTTTTTGCCATAGCTATTTATAATAATATTAGTAATCATATTATTAATACGTATTGATGAGGATTTTCCCAAAACCTCGGTACATTCTTTGGGTAAATCATCTTCTTTGATAATGCCTCCGCGTATCGCATCCTCAATATCATGATTTATATAAGCTATTTTATCGGCAAAACGAACCACCTGTCCCTCAAGAGTTGACGGCATTACTTTTCCGGTATGGCAGCGTATTCCGTCTCTTACTTCCCAGGTAAGATTTAAGCCTTTTCTGTCCTTCTCCAAAACTTCAACTACTCTGACGCTCTGCTCATTGTGTTTAAAACCAAAATTGCTGATCCTGTTTAAGACCCGTTCTCCTGCGTGTCCGAAGGGTGTATGCCCCAAATCATGTCCCAGGGCGATAGCTTCGGTCAAATCCTCGTTTAATCTTAAGCATCTGGCTATAGTCCTCGCTATTTGCGAGACCTCAAGGGTGTGAGTGAGTCTCGTCCTGTAATGATCCCCTTCCGGAGAAATAAATACCTGGGTTTTATGCTTTAGTCGTCTGAAAGCTTTAGAATAAATAATTCTGTCCCGATCACGCTGAAAAACGGTTCTTATTTCGCATTGCTTTTCTTCTCTGTCCCTGCCTTTGCTGTTCCTGCTCAAAGTCGCAAATTCAGATAAGAGTTTCTCTTCCATATCTTCAAAATACTCTCTGAAATGCATGCGGAACCTCCAAAAAAATAATGTTACATATATTTATACCCATAAAAATACGGCGGTAATATACCGCCGTAGCAATTAATATGTTGAAATTAAAATGTAAATAAATTACTACATGTCTTTCAAGCAATCGGTACAGATTACCTTCCCTTTAAAATCAATGGTATTCGGCTTTGCAATATCGCAAAATACACATCTGGGAGTATACTTATCAAGTACAACATTCCCATTCTCGTCTACATACATTTCAATGTCGTCGCCCTCATTAATGTTCAGTTCCTTACGCAATGACTTAGGTAACACTATTCTTCCAAGTGAGTCCAACTTTCTAACATAACCTGTGGCCCTCATTTCCATTTCCTCCCTAAACCCAATTTTTTTCTGTAATAGAATTATATCATAAGTTGTCGTTTTGTGATATAAAATTTATTAATTTTTGTAAGTTTTTTATCTGGAACTAACAATATTACTTATTATGGAACTAAAAAAAAGTTTAGACATTATAACAAAAACATAGAAGCCAGGACATTTTATCCGGCTTCTATAAAGTATATAGCGTTTCTTCCTTTTTATGACATTTTATTAAGGTATAAATCTAGAGGCTCCGTACATAATCGTTTCAATTGCTTCATCTATGTCTTGTCCCGTTAGATCTTCAATCTTTCTCGTCAAGTCTTTATTTTTCTTTACGGCTTTAATAAGATTTTCTGTGATTTCCTCAACCACATCTTCAAAATCTCCGCCGGATATTAACTCTTTGATCTCAATGGCATCTTTCCGGTTATACTTCGTGAAGTTTGCGCCACTTTTTATTTCAGACTTTACGAATATCTCCAAATCATTATTAATTTCAGCTGAAAAATCTATACCTTTGATGGTATTGCCTGATCCAAAGCTGAATATTAGCTCCAGCTCAGATATGTCGACAGCATCAAAATTCATATTATCAAATCTTACCAAGGCATTGCTTATCATATCCTGGTAATACTCCTCAAAATCATCTTTATCCTCAAGTATCTCCAGCGTTTCCTCCAATTCGTCAACATCAATAATTCTCAGCTTTTTCTTTTCTTTGACGATCCGATTTATAAAATCAATAGCATTCTTTCTGACAGATTCCATTAATTTAGAGTCATCCTCAGCTTCTTCCAAAAGCGCTGTGAAAAGCTCTGACATTATTTCAGAATCCAAAGTTAAAATTATCTTTTTGCCGGACTTTTTGATATTATCATCCAGTACGTTATTAATTATTTTCATATATTTTTTTGTGTCAAATTTCAGAGAAATCCCGTCCAGTGCCTTTTTTACTATTTTATAATCGTTTACATAATCAGGATAATCCGGGATCACATCTTCTACATCCTGATAAAAAACTTTTTTATGTAAATCTTTAAGATCTATGTAAAAATCCGCGTTATTCAGCCCCGCTGCTACTTTAACTACAGGTTTGTTACTGTACAATAAGTCTAAAGTCAATTGGGCGAACAATTCATTCATATCAGCAGCTGTCTCGAGTTTTATTGTTAATTCATCGAGTAAATCGGCTTCATCTTCATCTCCGTCATAAGCTATATCAATTGTTGTGGTTGTTGTACACTTATCCGTTTTTGCAAGTTTGATTAAACCCTGGATCAGCCTTTCTGCCGGTTTAGCGAAAGAGATATTCATTACGAGAAAAATAACCGCTATAACTGCAGCCAGCCCCAAAACATATAACAATGCTTTGGATTTTTTCTTTGGGGTTTCAACAGATATATCAGGGATTGCTGAAGGTTGAACAGCAGGTTCAATAACCTGTTTATATGTATTTCCTGAATTATCGGGCACAGATGTATTTTGTGCAACATTAACATCAGTATCTAATGATTGTTCTTGAAGTTTATTTCCGCATTTTGTACAGAACAATGCTTCATCCCTGTTTTCGAAGCCACAATTAGGACATTTTTTCATTACTTTACCTCCAAAATATATCGATACTTATATTCTAGCATTCATTTATGTTTTGTAAATATTTGTTTTTATTGGTTTTATGTATTTTATTTATATGAAATTCTATTTATTTGCTTTAATTTTCATTTAATTTATTATCATCTATTTCATCTGACAGCTAAAAAAATTCCATGACTAAAAAAGTATATCCAATAGTACGTTAAAGTACAATGTTTAATTACACAGGATTTACGGAAACTACGAAAAAATATATCTGTTAACAGAAAATCAGTAATTCTGACAAAAAGCTTCAAAGATTGGGTGAAGATCCTTTGTTCCGGTTGAAATGGCTGATACGAGCCGCTGCATTCTTTACAAAATAAAAAAGGTGCCGCAGATAAGGCAGCCTTTCCGCAACTCCAGCATCGGACTGTCGATGCAGCGCAACAGGCCTTACTCTGCAGGCACCGGTCCAATTTACAATATTCTGTTATTCTGTACCGTAAAACGGTTTATGTGCGCTTATATAAGTTTATAAGCTATTTCATTCCATCTTAATTCTTTAAGCAGTGAACTGATTTTGGTATCCTTATCAATTACTATACATTCGATTCCGCACATATCAGCCCAATCTGTCAACTGCTCCACAGTAACATTTTGCGAGTATACGGTATGATGAGCGCCGCCTGCGTGGATCCATGCTTCGGCAGCGACTGACAATGAAGGCTGTGGTTTCATAAGTACACGGGCAACAGGCAGTTTAGGCATATCATGGGTGGCTTCCACAGTATCGACTACACTGATAATAAGGCGGAATCTGTTCCCCAGGTCAATTAATGAAGCGCATACGGCAGGTCCGGCGGCACTGTCAAACACCAGTCTTGCCGGGTCACTCTTACCGCCTATTCCAAGAGCATGAACTTCTATTCTTGGTTTCCCGGCAGCAATGGTGGGGCAGATTTCCAACATATGAGCTCCAAGGTTTATTTCATTTCCGGGTTCCAGATGATAGGTGTAATCCTCCATAAATGATGTTGCTTTTCCGTCAGCCATAATCTTTACAAGACGTACAAATGCAGATGTCTTCCAGTCGCCTTCTGCTCCGAATCCGTAACCTGATTCCATAATTCTTTGAGAAGCAAGACCGGGTAATTGTTTCAAACCATGAAGATCTTCAAAGGTAGTAGTAAAGGCCTCATAATTACCCTGTTCCATAAACGCTCTTAGTGCAGCTTCAATACGAGCCTGGTATCTTACGGCTTCCATTTTTTCTTCAGAGTCTTTTACCTGCGACATATCATAAAGGCTTTCGTATTCCTTCATTAATCTATCAACTTCTGCCTCTGGTACTTCGTTAACCAATTTGACCAGATCGCCTATACCATAGCCGTCAATAGTCCATCCCAATTTAATCTGGGCTTCAACCTTGTCTCCTTCTGTAACCGCAACATTCCTCATATTGTCACCGAAACGGCAAACCTTAATATTCTTGCCATATACAAAAGCAACAGCTGTGCGCATCCAACGGCTGATTCTGTCAACTACTTCTTCATCCTGCCAATGACCGGCAATAACTTTTCGAGGCATTCTGAGTCTTGCGCCTATAAAGCCGAACTCACGGTCTCCATGAGCAGATTGATTCAGGTTCATAAAATCCATATCAATGCTGTCCCACGGAATTTCACGATTAAACTGGGTATGCAGATGCAACATTGGCTTTTGAAGCGACATCAAACCTTTGATCCACATCTTGGCAGGTGAAAATGTATGCATCCATGTAATTATTCCTGCGCATGTTTCATCTGAATTAGCGTCAATAGCCATCTGATAAATTTCTTCAGGGGTCTTTACCACAGGTTTGAATTTAATTACGAAAGGTGTTTTTTCACTAAGGTGTTCTGCTATGATCTTAGAGTGCTCTGCGACTTGTCTTAAGGGTTCTTCACCGTAAAGGAACTGGCTCCCGGTTACAAACCAGAATTCGTAGTTTTTCAAATTTGGCATAACTGACTCCTCCTATTTAAATTTAGATGTACGTACAAGTAATATCAAATAAATTATAACCCATATATTTCTTGTTTGCAATATGAAACGGGATACCCATTCAAGCGATTTTTCTTGTAAAAACCGGCGATGTTGTATATAATATAAATGATGTACGCACAAGTTGATTGAGGAGTATTCGCGTGAATGAGCAGACAAAATATTTAGAACTCAAAAATTATCTTAAACAGCAGATAATAATGGGCAGAATAAAGGCTGGAGAACGCATTCCTTCGGAAAACAAGCTTTGCAATGATTTTTCTCTCAGCCGTCATACGGTTAGAAAAGCTATCTCTTTATTAGTGTCTGAAGGGTATCTTTATACCGAACAGGGCCTGGGGACTTATGTGAAAGACAGAAGTATCAGGAGAACAGAATCCCACAACATAGGAGTGCTGACCACCTATATTTCGGACTATATCTTTCCCCGTGTTATCCAGGGAATTGATACTGTTTTATCTCACAGGGGCTATAGTATAATGCTGAAAAATACTGATAACAATGTGGCCAAAGAAGCTAAATATCTTGAAGAAGCACTGAGTAAGGATCTTGAAGGTCTCATCATTGAGCCCACCAAAAGCGCGCTGTATTCTGACAATTCCGCTTATTACGAAGCCCTTGACATCCACCGTATACCATATATATTTATTCATGGCTGTTATCAGCATATTAAGGATAAATCATATGTCATATTGGATGATGCACAGGGAATGTACCTTGCTGTCAATCATTTGATTCAATTGGGACATAAAAATATTGCCGGCATCTTCAAAGCTGACGATATGCAGGGTGTAAATCGTCATCATGGTTATGTGAAGGCCTTATCGGAAGCAGGTATTCCATATGATTCCAACAAGGTCATATGGTTTCACACCGAAGACCGGAAGGTCAAACCGAATACAGAAATCAGGAATTTTATAAATACGGGTATATCATTGGACTCAATTGCCTGTTATAATGATGAAATTGCATTTGGAATATATCAGACCCTATCCGAGCTGGGCGTCAGGGTTCCTGAAGATATTAGTATAACAGGCTTTGATGATTCGAACCTGGCCACCGCCTGCCCTGTACGTCTTACAACAGTTACTCATCCAAAGGAAAAGCTTGGTGAAGTTGCAGCAGAGCTGTTATTGGAACTATTAAAAGATCCTGATCACATTAACAATCCCCGAAGAAAGGTTTTCATACCCGAATTGGTTGTTGGAGATTCATGTTCAGATCGAAATAAAAAGTAATTTAATTATTGATAATGATAAGGAGGATGCAAAATATGCTGAAGGATTTAAAAGAGCAAGTATTAAAGGCCAATCTGGACCTTCCCCGTTACGGACTGGTTACATTTACATGGGGAAATGTAAGCGGAATTGACCGTGATAAAGGACTGGTAGTGATAAAACCAAGCGGTGTTCCCTATGATGAGCTTAAAGCAGAACATCTTGTCGTCCTTGATCTGGATGGAAACAAGGTCGAGGGGGATCTCAACCCATCATCCGATACCCCCACACATCTTGTTCTATACCGCAATTTCAAGGGAATAAATGGTATAGTTCATACACATTCAAGCTGGGCTACAAGCTGGGCGCAGGCAGGTAAATCAATTCCCTGTTTTGGTACTACTCATGCCGATTATTTTTATGGTTCCATTCCCTGTACGAGGAAGTTGACCAAGGAAGAAGTCGAAGGCAACTACGAAGAAAACACAGGATATGTTATAGTTGAAACATTTAAGGAATTGAATCCTCTTTATGTTCCCGGTGTTCTTGTGGAGGATCATGGTCCTTTCAGCTGGGGTACAAGCCCTGATAATGCCGTTCATAACGCGGTAGTCCTTGAAGAAGTTGCTAAAATGGCTTTTAACACTCTTATGCTGTCAAACGGAAACGCGCAGCCTGCCTCCGAATATATTCAAAACAAGCATTTTATGAGGAAACATGGACCTAACGCATATTACGGCCAAAAATAAAATCCCGCAAAGCTACCGTATACATGTTTTATTAAAATAATTTATTCTTTTTGTTGGAAGCTTTTTTGATATTATTAAATGCAATATATAAAAAGCCGGTAAGTCTCCGTAACTGACCGGTTTTATATTTATCTGGATCATTTCTTAAACAGTAAAACAGACTTATCGTTTCCCAAACCATTACATTAAAAACCGATTATCAAAGGAGATTCATTTAACTGAAATACAAGATCAAATTAACGATACAATAAAAAGATTCAAGGCCTTCGATTAAGAAGGCCTTTTTATTATCAATCGGATCTAAATTTTTGGGTGGGCGTTCCAATGGGAGTTTTCTAAAACACTGATGAACAAATGGTAGACCAAAAGCACTGTACCCGCAGTTTATAACTGCGCTTTTTTAATGCTGATCTTCCAGTTGGAGCCCGGCAAAACATTGTATGCCTTAGAGAAAGAACCCTGATTGATAGCTACGGCGATATAATCCAGGGAATTCACATAGATAAGAGGCTCTCCTATATAAACATCAGCAAAAGATTTGGCATAACGGATAATATTGCGGTAAACCTCCCGCGTGTCATTCATGATGGCTATCTCAACCCTGCCTCCATAAGGAACTCCCAGTGTCTTAAACAGATCCTTGCTAATGTTGGTCCATAAGCTTCCAAACCGGACATCCAGGATATCGATGGTACCTGTAATAGTATCTCCTTCTTTAACAGGCTCCGTGACCGGAAGCTCCACCACGCTGTCGGGATGGACCACAGGGCCGATATCCTCAAACCGGATGAGGCCCGAAGCCAGTCTGGCGCCAGTATAGGCATAAATATCCCTTCCATGGAAGGTGTAGGATTCACCTGAGTTAGGAAGACGGTTTTTTTCCTCGTCTATCTCTCTAGCCTCTTCTATGCCCACCATCCTCTTTATATGGGTGAGGGTCCCATTGTCCGGGGTAATGATGTATTGGCCGTTGACAGTTCTGACAGCAATACTGCGTCTTGTGGAGCCCACTCCGGGGTCAACCACCGAAACGAACACCGAATCCTTTGGCCAGTAGCTAACTGTCTGGATCAGGCGATAGGATGCCTCCCAAATATTGTACTGGGGTATTTCATGAGTCAGATCACATATTTTCAGCTCCGGACATACTGAGTAGGCCACACCATACATGGCACTGACCGCTCCATCGGCAATACCGAAGTCCGATTGAAAAATCAACAGGCTCATATTGACCTCCTTGTTTTCTATTCTCACTTTTGGAATATAACCGTCCAGTCATTTCCATAATCCACATGCCAAGTCTCGCAGAAGCTGCCCATGCATGTGGCAACGCCGATGTTCATCAGCTCATTGGTATATATGACGGTCTCTCCCTTTTTTACATATCCAAATGATTGTGCAAACAGGGCCTTTTCGTGATGAACCACCTTATCCCCATGTCGGATGGTCATATCTACCATATCACCAAGGGCAAATCCACATTCCATAAATGCTTTGGCGGGGATATTGGTCCATAGGTTTCCGAAATTCGGGTCATTGATCTCAAAGATACCTTCAGCCCGATTATGGCTGAGATTTGGCTGGATGATGGGATGTACCACAATCTCATCCACCGGATAGCTCGGACCCACTTCCTCAAAGGTGATAATCCCGCTGGCAAGCCTTGCCGCACAATAGCCGAACAGATCTCTTCCATGGAATACATGGGTTCCTTCTGTAGTCTTCAGGCGATTCCGCGTCTCGTCGATTTCGCGCACCTCCTGGATTCCTGCATGAGCCTTCACATGGGTCAGTGTTCCGTTATCGGGGGTGACAACTATATATCCGTCACAGGTTTTGGCTACGCAGGCTCTTCTGGATGTTCCCACGCCGGGATCCACTACCGAAACAAAGATTGTACCTTTCGGCCAAAACTTCATGCTCTGATTTAGCCGATAGGAGGCGCTCCAGATGTCAAAATGCGGAATTTCATGGGTTCCGTCAAAAATCTCCAGGCTGCGGTCTACAGATTTGACAACGCCGTACATGGCGCAGACCGCACCCTCTTTGTAAGTAAAGTCTGTTTGAAATACTAGAATGGGTTTGTTCATGTCCACAAATTCTCTCCTTAATAACTGATGCTTGTTTATCATAGCTTTCCTATATGTTACAGCCAGTCTGTCATGTTGGCTGTATATAACTCGATTCCCTCGGCATGGGCTTTCGTCTTCAGCCTTTCATACCCTGCATGGACGTTCTTGCCATAGGGCATGGCCGGAGTCACCCACGCACCGTCATAAACGGTAGGTATTTTCACAAAGCCAAATATGTTCTTGATTATTTCAGGGATATACTTATTCGGATTCATGCAAATGGATACCACATATTTAAGTTTTGAGCCATTATGTTCTGCGTGATGATCCAGTATACACAAAACAGTAAAAGGATGATATATAATACCTTGAAGACCTTGTCAGCCTTTAGCTCCTCATGCTCGCTGTAATAGGTTCTTGTCTTTCCTCTGCCGTATCCTCTCAGATCCATAGCATTAGAAATGTTTCCCACCCTGTCAAAGGAAGTGGTGATCAAAGGAACCAGGATCAGTATGTTTTGCTTCAATCGTTTTCCTAGGGACGTCTTCTTGGGATCCAGTTCAACTCCTCTGGTTTGCAGGGATACTTTTATGTTTTGAAAGTCCCTTCCGATATCAGGAATGTATCGAAACGCTATGGAGAAAATAGTGCATATCTTGTAGGGTACCTTGATGGAATATAGTCCGGCCGCCAGTTCAGAAGGTGTAATTGAAAGGATGAAGACCAGAGAAACCATGAAGCAGGTTATCATCTTGATAAAGCGGACGCATAAGTACCATAGGGTTTCAGCCGACAAGAAAAGACGTTCGGTAAGCCTGAACAATACCGTAGTCTTTCCCCCGCACCACATGGTCCCGATATTTGGGTCGGCCAGCCAGAACAGCACAATGTTCAGCAGGTTCATAGCCCCTATTATAATGAAAAAGTACTTTATGATTTTCCAGTTTGGCTTCAGCGATACAAGTCCAATGATGCTCAAAATGAACAGCGGCATTATCAATCGCAGATCAAAGGACATGATTATATACACCATAAGAATGAGGAAGGCACGGACCTTTGTTTTTCCGGTAAGCTTATGAAGAAAGGTATCTCCGGGAATCAAATTAATCAAAAGCTTGTTGTCCATTGGCCCTTACCATCCTTTCATAGTTAATAAAGTGTTCAATATAAGCTTCAGGATCGAGTCCCAAACGCATAGCCAAGGTATAAAGCGAGGTTTGCTTAAGATTTGCCCTGGTTATAACCTGGTCATTGGACAGCACCCTGAAGACCGAGTCATCAGCCACCAGTTCTCCCTCAGAGAACACTATGGCACGATCGGTATACTGGATGGCCAGGTGCATATCGTGGGTGATGAAGATAATGGTGATGCCATATTCCCTGTTGAGTTCGTCCAGGAATTCCATGATTTCAGTGTAGTGGTGGTAATCCTGGCCGGCAGTTGGCTCGTCAAGAATGATGATCTCAGGCTGCAGCACAAGAATGGATGCAATGGTAATCCTCTTTTTCTGACCATAGCTCACTGCTGTGACCGGCCAGTTTCTCATGGGATAGAGGCCGCACATCTTAAGGGCCTTTTTTACAGCCTCATCGATCTCCTGCCTGCTCTTTCCCCTGAGCAGCATTGCCAACTCCACCTCATCCTTGATAATATCCTTAACCAACATCTGGTTGGGGTTCTGCATAACATACCCGATTTTCTCACCGATTTCCTTGATGGAATATTTCATATAATTGGTGCCGTTGATCAGAACCTGGCCTTCCCGGGGTCTTATAATACCGCAGATCAACTTGGCCATGGTACTCTTTCCGGCTCCGTTCTTTCCCACAAAGGCGACCTTTTCACCCCTTCTCACCGAGAAGGAGATGTTTTTAAGCACCGTCTCCTTGCCATAGGAAAAGGAGACATTCTGTATCTTCAGAATTTCTTCACCCATCTTTGGAACATACTTCTCCAATTGTACCAGTTGCTGTTTCTTCAGCTTATCTTCAAATGGGGATAAATCCATTCCCTGAATATCCGACAGGTTTTGGTCCGGTGTCAATTCACAGCCGGCATACTTCATAGCCTTGATATAGAGAGGCTCCCGGATGCCGTATTGAGTCAGAAGATCGGAAGCCAAAAGTTCGTCAGGCACACCGTCATAGACAATCCTGCCCTCGTTCATAAGGACGATCCTGTCCACGTTGCGGTGTAATACATCCTCCAACCGGTGTTCCACGATAACAATCGTTTTGTTCTGCTCCTTATGAATTTGGTCAATGAGCTCCACAGCCGTCATTCCCATTTTGGGATCCAGGGCGGCGAGGGGTTCATCGAAGATCAACAGGTCCACATCGTCATGGAGAACGCCTGCCAGGGCAACCTTCTGCTTTTGTCCACCCGACAGTTCATAAGGTACATGCATGAGAAAATCCCTCATGCCCACAACCCCGGCTGCCCATTCGACCTTTGGCAGCATTTCATTCCTCGGCATGCTCTGGTTCTCCAGAGCAAAAGCGATATCCTCTCCCACACTCAGGCCTACAAACTGAGCATCCGAATCCTGAAGTACGGTTCCCACCACCTTGCTCAAAGCAAAGATGCTGGCATCTTTGGTTTCCATGCCAGCAACCTTGCATGAGCCTGTGATAACCCCATCGTATGAAAAAGGATTTAAGCCATTGATACAATTTGCCAGTGTCGACTTCCCACTTCCGCTGGGACCCAGGATCAATATCTTTTCTCCCTTGAAGATGGTAAGATTGATGTCATGAAGTGTAGCGGCAGATTGCGATTTGTATTTGAATCCAAAATTTTTAAATTCTACAATGGGTGTACTCATTTTTACGCATTATTCCTTTTCTTCTTCCATTTTGAGGTTTGTACTGCGGGCATTGCGCCTTGCAAGAGCAAAGAGGATAGGAATACCGACAATGACCAATACTGCAGTGTTGGCTATTCCGCCTGCAATGGCCTGAAGGAATGTGATACTCTCTTCACCGCCATAGAAAGCCATCGTCAGCAATGGTGTGACAACACCAAACGCAAAAGCGTTGCCGACTACGCATGTGATGGCATAAATAACTGCATGAATGGGCTTGAAGATACCTTCATTGATCTTAGCGCCATAAAACGGCAGCAAACCAACGATAAAGCCTAATACGCCGTTACCGATAGACCAGTCAAACCAAAATCCCCAGCCACCGATGAGATCAGCTATAATGTTGCCCACAGCGCAGGAGATGAACGCCGGAATGGGACCGAACATGGAGCCTACGATTACAGGAATAATCATGGCTGTTGTCAGATTTGTGTTGGTAAAAATCGGAATCCCGCCAAAGTTCATCAGAACGCCGAAAAGGGCCGCACCGATGGCGATTGCGACGACGGTCTTGGTATTCCATACACCAAGCAATGTTTTAAGAACCTTTTTCATTTTTGACCCTCCAATTAAAAAAATTTAAATTAAACATAACCCGCAGAAGCGAAGTTATTATAAGACTGGAAAAAATCGTTCTACAAAACACCAATATGGAATAGTTTGTCATCATGAATCGACAGAACAGAAAGTATTCCATATCGTCAAAAGAGATATAGATAATTACTTAAATTCAATAATACATCATTTATTCAATTAGTCAATAGAATTTGGCATAATCACTCGCTTAATAGATGAATTTAAACATATCCTGTCGAATTATGGCATCCCGTTTAACCATATAGAAACAGGGGCAGCAGTCTCCAGTTCTTTTTTCGGTACCGTTGGATAAAATAAGAGCACTTTTTCACTCTAAAATGTAGTAATAGTGAAAATAAATGAAAAACGACCTTCAGAATCTCTGAAAGTCGCTTATTTACTGGTCGGAGTGACTGGACTTGAACCAGCGACCTCTTGCACCCCAAGCAAGCACTCTAATCCACCTGAGCTACACCCCGACGATAAACCCGGACACCCAATTACACTGCAATATTATTCAAATGAAGTATCGATAACTCGGGCGACCGTCCGGATTCTTATTATAATGCATATCCGGGAAAATCACAATACCTTTTTGCCTAAAAATTATCCTTTTATAAACCTTCATTCGAAAAATTGCATACCACTCTGAAAACAAAAAAGCCGCCTGTTATCCGACAGGCGACTTTTTCCCGCTTCGTTTATGTACTTGCTTTTGCCGAATACTTTTTATAAGCCATATATGCAAAAAGGCCGTAAATAATAAGGCCGAAGAGTGAAGACCAGCTAAAGCCGTAATTCCTGGCCAAATATCTGATAAGATAAATAAGATTGATTAGTGCTTCTACCCCCAATCCAATAGTCAAAGCAAAGAAATTCTTTTTTGCAATACATAACAGAATACCAAGTATAAATACATAAAAAATAAGTCCGCTTATTATACCTCCGAGATATACAAAGACATCAAGAAACCTCAGAACGCTGCAGCCTAAAAGTATGTACAAATCAAAAACCAATAATGAAGATAATACAGATTTGCTCTCAAAATAAGTCTTGAGCTCGTTACTTACATTTTCAATCATACATCACACCTCCTCATAATTATAACATGGGTTTAATTTACATTATATACATATATTATATATAATGCACTGAAAGATTTCGTCTATTATTTTTATTCTTAATGGCATTGTTTCATGATAAAATGTAGACACGGAATATATAATAATTCTGCATTATTTTTCAGGAAAGGTACTTATGCAAATAGAAAAGAAGCCTGATAAAAAAGTAAATTTTAAATACAAATTTCTTTCTGTCTTACTTATACCATTGGCTCTGCTTATTAAGCGGATTATGGCAGAATATCCCGAATTTACGGAGAATGTTTATTCAAGAGGCATCTATAAAATTATTATGCAGCCTGTAAGTCTGTTGACGGGGTTGATCCCAATTTCTGTCGCAGAACTGGCTCTTATCATACTTGTCATATACATTCCGGTCCGGCTCATTTACCTCATCATTAGGGCAGTTGGCAAGGGCGAAGGCATTCTGCTTTGGCGCTTTTTTGCTAATTTGGTTATGCTGGGATCCCTATGGTTTTTTGTCCAGGTGATGGTGTGGAATATCAATTATGAACGTTTGCCATATTCACGGCTTGCCGGCATTAATGTGCAGGATTCTTCTTTAGATGAGTTGGAAGCGCTTTGCCGCTGGCTTGTACATGAAACCAACAGATTAAGGGAACAGGTGTCTGAAAACCAGGACGGAATCATGTATGTGGAAGGAGGATATAATTCTGTCCTGAAACGGGCTTATAAAGGATATGAGGTACTAAAACAGGAATATCCGTTTTTAGGCGGAAAATATGGTAATCCTAAGCCTGTTTTGTTCTCCAGGCTGATGTCACATACAAATATAATAGGTATTTATTCCTGTCTTACGGGTGAGGCAAATATAGACATTGATATTCCCGAAATGTCGCTTGCATCGACAGTGATGCATGAAATGGCTCATCAAAGGGGTTTTGCCCGTGAAGACGAGGCAAATTATATAGCATATAAGGCTTGCATGGCACATCCGGATATTGATTTCAAATACTCCGGTACCGTTATGGCCCTGCAGTATTCTATGAACGCGCTTTATTCCGAAAGCCCTGAACGCTATTTAAGCGTGATCGTCAATTACAGTCCCGGATACCTGAGGGATCTGGAAGCTGAAAGAGAATACTGGAAGCACTTCCAGGGAGTCACAAAAGAAGTAGCTGATAAAATGAACGATACCTATCTTAAATTAAACGGCCAGGAAGACGGTGTCAAAAGCTACGGCAGGATGATAGATCTGCTGCTGGCAGAGTATAAGGACAGTTACAGCAAGTATATGGTTCAAAAGAGCATTTCGGATGAATAGTAATAAAGGGGCTGTCTTGATTAAAGACAGCCCCTTTATTTTATTTCTTAATCATTTGACAACTCTTTTATGGATGTAACTAAAGAAGATAAACCCTGGATTTCAGACGGAATGATGATCTTTGTGGCTTTTCCGTCAGCGGCTTTTTCAAATGCTTCCAGACTTCTAATGGCAATAACTTCCTTGCTTAATTCCTGCTCCTTGATCATTCTCAAGCCTTGGGCGGTAGCATGTTGAACCTTCAGGATGGCCTCTGCCTCACCTTCTGCTTCACGTATTTTAGCTTCCCTTGTTGCTTCTGCTCTTAAAATAGCGGCTGCCTTTTCAGCTTCAGCCTCAAGAATGAGCGCCTGCTTCTTTCCTTCGGCCACCAGTATACTAGCAGTCTTTTCTCCTTCGGCTCTAAGTATAGCTTCACGTCTTTCCCGTTCCGCCCTCATCTGTTTTTCCATTGCATTCTGTATATCTGCCGGAGGAAGGATATTTTTAACTTCTACGCGGTTGATCTTGATTCCCCAAGGATCAGTCGCCTCGTCAATGATAATGCGCATTTTGCTGTTGATGGTATCCCTGGAGGTCAATGTTTCATCCAGTTCCAAATCACCGATAATATTACGCAATGTTGTGGTGGATAAAAGCTCAATAGCCATCAAAGGGCGCTCTACTCCATAGGTATAGAGTTTCGGATCGGTAATCGTATAATATATAACGGTGTCAATCTGAATTGTGACATTATCCTTTGTTATAACCGGCTGAGGCGGTAAATCCAGTACTCTTTCTTTTAATGAAACTCTATTGGCAATTCTGTCGATAAACGGGATCTTAAAATGCAGGCCAACTTCCCACGTTTCCCTATAGGCACCCAATCTTTCAACTATAAAAGCCTGAGCCTGGGGTACAATTTTAATGTTCCTGATGATAATGATAATCACAAGTGCAACCAACGCAAGAATTACATATTCCATAATTCAACCTCCTAAATTTATTTTCATTCATCAGCATGTACTTTTACCACAAGTTTTACGCCCTCAATGGCTACAATGACGACTTCAGTATTCTCTTTTATATATTCGCCCGATTCACTGACTGCTGTCCATATCTGGCCTTTTACCTTAACCTGCCCCGATTTATGTTCCGAGATGTCCATAACTACTAATCCTGTCTTTCCTATAAGGGCATCGGCATTAGTCTTTTGAGTTCCAACTTTTAAATATTTGACGGCAATAGGCCTTGTGAATATCAAAAGTATTACGGAGACAGCCAAAAATGCAATCAATTGTGCAAATAAAGGCAGTTTTAACAATGCAAAAATAAAAGCAATAAGTGCGCCGCCTGCCAGCCATATCGTAGTAAGGTTCACCGTAGCTGCTTCTATAATAACAAGTATAATTATGATACCAAGCCATCCATAAACATATAAATCATCCATAATACAGCCTCTCCTTATCTGCTTTTATCACTACACTTGATTATACTTGAATAATTCTTCCGTTATGATTCATTCGGTTGTATATCCCCTACCGAAGATTTATCAAACAACTTAAGGTAACACCTTCTTCTGCGGTGAATTCGTGTTTCAAAACTTCTCCACATAGACTGAACCGCATGATTGGTCTCCAGCTCAGGAGAAGCAATGGCCTTGACTACTCCATTTTTTAACGCTGCTTTTGTCAGTTCGTCCAGCAGTATATAGGGAACACCTTTTGACTTTAACTCCGGCTTTATGGCAACAAGGTATAAATCAAGGGTATCATTTTTCCTGATGGCATTCAAAAAGTGTATAAAACCGAATGGGAAAAGACGTCCCTTACTCTTTTGAGCCGCCTTGGACAGAGAAGGCATAATTATCCCAAAGCCGGCAATTGTTCCGTCCTTGTCTTTTATAACGCTGATATAATCAACATTTACATAGGAGAAAAACTGTTTGACATAGCATTCAACCTGTTTCGGGGTAATTGGAACGACACCGTAAAGATGCTCGTAACCCCGGTTCAATAAATCAAATATCTCCTTGGCATAGGGAAGAACATCTTTGGATTTTTTCAGGGGGACAACACTCAGCCCGTATTTCTCTTTCGCTCTTTGTGCCAACGCTGATATTTTTTCGGTAACGTCATTTTCAGGCACGGTTATCTCTATCTCTATCCACTCGGCATCCTTGACATACCCTAATGCCTCCATATGCTTCATGTAATATGGATAATTATATATTGTTACAAAAGTCCCCAGCTCCTCAAAACCTTCTACAAGCAATCCTTCCTTGTCCAGGTCGCAAAAGCCCAATGGACCGTGTATACCTTCCATACCGTTTTTCTTTGCCCATTCTTCAACGGTTTCAAGGAGAGCTTCAGAGACTTCAGGATCATCAATAAAGTCGATCCAACCAAAACGGGCATATTTATTTCCCCATTTTTCTATGTAACTATGATTTATTATACCTGCTATACGCCCTACTACCTCTCCGTCCTTATATGCCAACCAAAGCTCTGCGTCGCTGTATTCAAATGCGGGATTCTTCTCTTTATTAAGGGTAAATTTCTCATCCGATATGAGGGGCGGCACCCAATAGGGATTATCCTTATACAGTTTAAAGGGAAATTTAATAAATATATCAAATTGCCTCTTATTCCTGACCGGAACTATTTGTACCATAGCAACTCTCCTTGACGAAAACTGTCTGTTTATATTAAGTATACCATTTTGGCATGAGTATAACAATTCGCTAATTCACTGATTTCAGACATTAAAATATGTTTTTCAGTGAAGCTTGTCGACAGGCTATACTCAATTTGATATAAAACGACATGAATAATAATTCTTCATTTATTTATCAGTATTTATTCATCCAGGCCGACTTTGTAAATACTCCTTTTATCCAGTGACCACACTGGTTCAGAAAACTGGCCGGGCGCGATATCTTTAGTAGCATTTTGATAATCGTAAACTCTGGCATCGATCATATCTAGATGATGTAACAGTTCAGCTTCCAAAAACAGTGGTTTTTTAGGACTTCCGAACTCAGCCTCGTAATGGTGACTTACGATCATATGTTTCAAAAGCAGCATAGTTTCTTCTGATGCTCCCACCAACTTACCAGCTCTGTCCACCTCTTCGACTCCCATGATAATGTGGCCCAGGAATTGTCCCTGCTTTGAATATTCGGCAATACCGAGTTCATTACTGATAAGTTCTCCGATCTTGGCCAAATCGTGCAGAATTATTCCCGCGTACAAAAGATCTGTATTGATTCCTTCATAAACGCTGCACAGCGCTTCCCCACAGCGAAGCATCCGCACTATGTGATATAAAAGCCCGCTTCTTACCGCATGGTGGAGACTTTTTGCGGCAGGATAGTATTTAAGCTTTTCTTCTTTTTGATCAAGGACTGTCATGACCACAGAACGAATTTCGGCTTTTTTTATCTTAGATACATATAGATAGATTTCTTCCAGCATATCCTCAGGTGAAAGGGGTGCGGCCGGGACAAAATCCGCGATATGTTTTTGATCTTCGTCATCGGCAAGTTTAATTTTGTTGATATTAAGCTGCAATGACTCCTTCCATGAATCCACCCTGGCATTGACATAATAAAGCTTGTTGGGAATTAAAGACATATAATCGGCTTCGCCTGCATCCCACCACTTGGCGGGTATATTGCCTGTATTATCTGAGAAAACAATATCCAGATAGTTTTTTTTATTTGATGAGATCTTTAATTCCACATTTTTTAAAAGATATATCCCGTTAACATTCTCACCGGCTTTTAAATCCGAAATTTTTGTTCCCTCAAATTTCATTTTTGCCTCCTTTACCAATTACACTTGCGGTTAAAACGGCCCATGGCAGTTTACCGGTTTCCTGCCCGCAGTTTAAGGGCTGCCGAAACCTTTATTCCGGAAGATACCGGACAGCCTGAATCAATATTTATATCTTTATTGTACACTAAAGTTTAAAAAGTGAAATAAAAAGATTTTCTGTAAGAAAAAAGCGAGCCTTGACTCGCTTTATATTATATTCCCTGGATCAGTGTCAACAAAAAAAAGCAATATCAATCCAATAAAGGTTTAATAATGGACAGAACATCCTTTCTGAGATCATCAAGCTCCTTTTCAGAATCTTCAAGTGAATTGGATGTTACACCATAATATATCTTGATTTTGGGTTCGGTACCCGAAGGTCTTACGCAAAACCAGAAACCGGGGTCCATGGTATAATGAAGTACATTTGATACAGGCATATCGATTTTTGACTCTGTATTTGTCTTAAGATTTCTTCTGATTTGCTTTTCATAATCGGCTATAATCTGAACATCTTTGCTGCCGACTTTTGTTATATTCATGTTCCTGAGGGATTCCATGGCGTTATTTATCTTTTCAAGACCTTCTTTTCCTTTTAACGTAAAGGAATCAACTCCCTCTTTAACATATCCGTATTTTTTGAAGAGTTCCAAAAGCCCCTGGTAGAGATTCATTCCTCTTGATTTATACCAGGCATAAACCTCTGCTACAAGCATGGACGCAACAACAGCGTCTTTATCCCGGGCATGGGTTCCTGAAAGATATCCATAACTTTCTTCAAAACCAAATATAAACTCTTTTCTGCCTGTATCATGCAGCAATTTGATCTGCTCCCCGATAAATTTGAATCCGGTCAGCACATCTAAAATTTCCGCTCCGTAGTTCTCGGCTATTTTTCTGGCCAAATCACTTGAAACAATGGTTTTGACCACGAATGCATTTTCAGGCAGATTATTTTTTTGCTGTCTCTGGGATAGGATATATTCCAAAAGAAGGCACCCGATCTGGTTTCCTGTGAGGGTTATAAATTCCCCTTCATCATCTTTGACTACGACGCCTAACCTATCAGCGTCGGGATCAGTGCCGATGATAAGCTCGACATTATCCTTTTCAGCCATTTGTATGGCTATGTTGAATACGGCTTTCTCCTCCGGATTCGGGTATTTTACCGTTGAAAAATCCGGATCCGGCAATTCCTGTTCCTTAACCACCAGAACATTATCAAAGCCTATTTCCTTCAATACTCTTCTTACCGGCTTGTTTCCTGAACCATGTAAAGGAGTGTAGATTATTTTCGTATCCCCGCCGTATTTTTTGCATAACTCAGGATTTATGCCCACACTTTTTACTGCGTTTATATATGCGTCATCTACCTTTTTGCCGATTATCTCCAATAATCCCTGCTTAAGGGCTTCATCCTTTTTTAAACAGCCAATTTCAGATATGTCTTTTATAGATTCGACTTCTTCAATAACTTCATCGGATTCTTTCGGAGGAAGCTGGCATCCGTCATTGCCATATGCTTTAAACCCGTTGTATTCCTTCGGATTATGGCTTGCTGTGATCACCACACCTGCGGCACAGCCTAAGTATCTCACGGCAAAGGACAGCTCTGGAGTCGGGCGAAGTTCGTCAAATAAAAACGCTTTTATATTATTGGCTGCCATGACCAAAGCGGTCTCCATGGCAAACTCATAAGAACAGCGGCGGCTGTCATATGCAATAACGACTCCCTTATCTCTCTGGCCCTGCTTTTTTATAAAATTAGCAAGACCTTGAGCAGCTTTGCGGACCGTGTACTTATTCAACCGGTTGGTACCAGCTCCAATGATACCGCGCATACCGCCTGTTCCAAATTCCAGATCCTTATAGAATCGGTCTTCTATTTCTTTTTCATCTTTTATTGCTAAAAGTTCCTCTTTGGTTTCTTCATCATAGTAAGGATCCTCGATCCATTGCCTGTATATCTCCCTATAATTCATACAAACCCTCCGAACATTACTTAACACGTTCTGTTAGATGGTTCTTTTCGGTTCTATGATCAATTTGATGGCAGTACGTTCTTCACCACCTACATTTATTTCCGAAAACGCCGGTATGCATACCAGTTCTATTCCAAGAGGAGCGAGAAAACCTCTGGCAATAGCAACCGCTTTTACTGCCTGATTTAAAGCACCGGCGCCAATTGATTGCACTTCTACAACACCCTTCTCTCTTACGACCCCCGCAATTGCCCCCGCAACTGAATTTGGATTCGATTTTGACGAAACCTTCAACAGACTCATGATGACAACCTCCAAAAAACTCATATCTTTTTTATGTAGTTGATTCTTTTTATTTCAGATAATTTATTATTTACTTCGTTTATAGTTACAATAACGGCATTTATCTGGGCTTTCCCTTTTGCAGGCTCATGCTGAACCGGAAGCCCCAGAGTGAATTTCTTTATAATAAGATCCTTATCAACACCAATGATCCCTTCGGCAGGACCGGTCATTCCCACATCGGTTATATAAGCCGTTCCGTTTTCCAGTATTTTTTCATCAGCGGTCTGTATATGCGTATGGGTCCCAAACATGCAAGATGCCCGTCCGTCAACATAGTAACCCATTGCAATTTTTTCACTGGTAGCCTCTGCATGAAAATCAATCAAAATATAGTCAGCTTGTCCCTTAAGATATGACAGTTCCCTGTCAATAGTCTGAAAAGGGCAATCTACCGGCTGATCCATATATATTCGTCCCAACAGGTTCACCACTGCAAGACGCATGCCGTTCTTCTCGACGATGAGACGACCCTTGCCAGGGACACCTTTTGGATAATTCGCAGGTCTGACAATCCTTATTCCCGAATCGATTATCTTCAGGATTTCTTTACGTGCCCAGGTGTGGTTGCCCATAGTTATGGCATCTATACCACTGTCAAAAATCTCAAGGGCCGTATTATAGCTGATGCCTCTACCCCCTGCTGCATTTTCGCCGTTTGCGATACAGAAATCAGGGTTGTAATTTGATTTAAGTTCAGGCATGCTTTCTCTTAAAGCTTTTCTTCCAATTTCACCAAATATATCTCCAATAAATAGGATTTTCAAAAAATTTACTTCCTCTCAAAACACGGGAAGCGTTTTCACGCTTCCCGAATAAAACTATTTTGCATATTCAACTGCTCGAGTTTCCCTGATAATATGGACCTTGATTTGTCCGGGATACTCCATTTCGTTTTCAATACGTTTTACTATATCTCTAGCCACCATGATCATATCATCATCAGAAACCATTTCCGGTTTAACCATGATACGAACTTCGCGTCCAGCCTGGATGGCATAGGATTTTTCAACTTCAGGTAACGAATCTGCTATTTCTTCCAACTTTTGCAGTCTTTTTACATAGGTTTCGAGAGTCTCACGTCTGGCGCCCGGTCTTGCTCCGGAAACGGCATCTGCCGCCTGTACCAGAACAGCAATTACCGAATTGGCTTCAATATCGCCATGGTGGGCCATAACAGCGTGTATGACCTCTTCGCTTTCCTTGTATTTCCTGCAAATCTCGGCACCTATGGAAACATGTGTGCCTTCGACTTCGTGGTCGATCGCTTTTCCAATATCATGCAACAGTCCGGCACGTTTTGCCAGTGTTACATCCTCACCCAATTCAGCTGCCATAAGACCTGCTAAATGAGATACCTCGATAGAGTGGGACAGGACATTCTGCCCATAACTCGTTCTGTACTTAAGCTTGCCAAGAAGTTTTATTATCTCAGGATTAAGACCGTGTACGCCGGTTTCAAAAGTCGCCCGGTCGCCTTCTTCACGGATCGTGTTTTCAACTTCTTTCTTTGCTTTTTCCACCATTTCCTCAATACGTGCAGGATGAATTCTTCCGTCAATAATTAACTTTTCGAGAGTTATTCTTGCCACTTCACGCCTGATAGGATCGAATCCTGATAAAACAACCGCTTCCGGTGTATCATCGATTATAAGATCAATACCTGTAAGTGTCTCAAGGGTTCTGATATTGCGGCCTTCCCTTCCTATTATTCTGCCTTTCATTTCATCATTTGGCAGAGGTACAACAGAAACGGTGATTTCGGACGCATGATCCGCAGCGCACCTCTGAATCGCTGTGGACAGAACTTCCTTTGCTTTGCGGTTAGCTTCTTCTTTAGCGCGCTCATAAATTTCCTTAACCATAATGGCCGCTTCGTGTTTGACTTCGCCTTCGATGTTACTTAAAAGATATTGCTTAGCCTCTTCTACCGATAACCCGGATATGCTTTCAAGTTTTTCCAGTTGTTTTTTGTATAGTTCTTCAATCTCAGCCTGTCTAGCCTCAATTTCCTGGATCTGTCTGTTCAGGGACTCTTCCTTTTTCTCCAGGGTATCCATTTTTTTCTCAAGAGTCTCATCCTTCTGCTGCAAACGTCTTTCTGTTCTTTGGATCTCACTCCTGCGTTCACGGACTTCCCTCTCTAATTCGACCCTGCTTTTGTGAATTTCCTCACGTGCCTCCATCAAAGCATCGCGTTTTTTTCTTTCAGCAACTTTCTCAGCTTCACTTATGATACGTTGGCTTTCCTTTTCTGCACTCTCAAATTCGCTCTCAGCCACTCGTTTTCTATGTTCAACTCCCTTACGGAAGAATATAAGTGAACTAATGACAGCTACCACAAGTCCTGCAATAAAGCCTAATGCAATATAAAAATAATCGTGTATACTACTCACCTCCTTGAATATTTGGTCTTTCAATAAATTCATAATCAATAAAGCATAACATTAAATGGCATCATGCATACGCATACGAGACGCCATTATAAACTATTGTATACAGTTTTAAAAACCATGTCAAGAAAGCTATTTCCTGTTGTGCATATTGCACGCTTTTATCGTATTTTTTAGCAACATCGCTCTTGTCATAGGACCAACGCCTCCAGGCACCGGTGTTATGGCAGATGCTTTTTTACATACTTCAGGAAAATCAACATCACCTGTTACTTTGCCCTCAGCGTTTCGGTTTATGCCCACATCTATAACGACAGCGCCTTCTTTAACATAATCAGCAGTTATATAGTTAGCCTTTCCGATAGCTGCAATAAGGATATCCGCATTGCTGCATACTGCCTTTAAGTCTTTGGTTCTGGAATGGCAGATGGTAACAGTAGCATTATCGTGAAGCATCAGCATGGCCATAGGCTTTCCAACGATATTACTTCTTCCTACAACAACACAGTTTTTGCCTGCGACATCTATGTTGGCATCTTTAATAAGCTCCATGACACCGGCCGGTGTGCAAGGCGCAAATACAGGCCTTCCAATCATCAGCTCTCCTACATTGAATGGATGGAATGCATCCACGTCTTTTTCAGGACTGATCCTTCTTATTACTTTTGCCTCGTCAAGATGCTTTGGAAGAGGAAGCTGAACCAGTATTCCGTCAATTGACGGATCTTGATTCAATGCGTCTATCAGGCCTAAAAGCTCTTCTTCTTCGGTTTCTTCGGGAAGAGCGTATTCAAAGGACTTAATGCCAACTTCCTCACAATCCTTTCTTTTGTTGTTGACATAGATTCGGGAAGCAGGATCATTACCCACGATAACAACTGCCAGTCCAGGGACGATACCCTCTGAGGCAAGTTTTTCCACTTCGTTTATCATGGCTTTTTTCATTCTTGCGGCTAAGTCTTTTCCGTCCAGTAGTTTATAAGACATATAACACCCCTCGTTTTACAGAAGTGAGATGTAAGAAGCCGGCAGAAGGATATTTCTGATTTCTGTCTTCTTACTTCTGACTCCTGATTCATACTTTTCTATTTATAATTTTATAATTATAAAAGTTCTTTTCTAAGTTCTTCGGCTGACTTCGGAGAAAGATAACCAATTGGAATATCAAACACCGTCAAAGCTCCTGTTTTCCCTTCCCGATTCAGCCTGACAACGGCACGGGCATAAGCTGTAAGGACACAAGCCGTAAATTCGGGATTACTGTCCAGCTTGAGCGAGAACTCGGTGATATGTCTCTTTTCGAAATGTAGTCCTGTGTCACCGCTTCTTATCACAAACCCGCCGTGAGGCATGCTGCTATGGTTCTTTATAAGCTCATCTTCAGAGATGAAATGAACGACAGTATTGTAATCAGCAAAATAATTCGGCATGTTTTTTATGGTTTCTTCTATCTCTGCTTTATCTGCGCCCTCTTCTGCAACGACAAAGCATTCCCTGATATGTTTATCTCTGGTTGACAAACTGGGTCTCTCGCCGTTTCTTATTCTTTCAATTACGCTTTCCACAGGAATCGTGTATTGGATCCCGTTTTTAACGCCTTTAACACGTCTGATGGCATCAGAATGTCCCTGGCTTACACCCTTGCCCCAGAAAGTGTAACTTTCTCCGTGGGGAAGGATGGCTTCAAATATCAAGCGATTCATGGAAAACAGGCCGGGATCCCAGCCGATCGAAATAGCAGCTGTTTTTCCGGAACGTTTTGCAGCCTCATTAACACTATTGAAATACTCAGGTATTTTTGCATGGGTATCGAAAGAATCCACGCAATTAAAAAGACCGGCATATTTGGGACCTTGCTCGGGCAAATCAGTAGCCGAACCGCCGCACAGGATCAATACATCTATTTGATCCTTATATTGGCATATATCATCAATATGAAGGACCTTTGCCGATTCAGAAACAATTTTTATACTATCCGGTTTTCTTCTTGTAAAAACGGCTGCAAGCTCCATATCAGGATTTTGTAATACTGATAATTCCACTCCCTTTCCTATGTTTCCATATCCTAAAATACCAACTCTGATTTTTTCTGTCATATTCTACTCTCCGCTTCTTTCTTATATATATTATTTTCTTTTAATAGGCAATTTCGTAATCTCCATAAACACAGGATGCGTGCGGTAAGCTGAAAAATCCGTTGATGCCTTGGCCCTCAGTCTTAGATCCGGATTGATCTCAAGAGCTTTGGTCAGGAATGCTATTGTAGCATCTACATCTCCCGAAAGAGCCGATACCCGGGCAAGCCCATACAAAATTTCATCGTCATCAGATTTTAGTTTTAAACCTTCCTTATATAATCTTGCAGCTTCAGTATAATTTTTAAGGGAAATTTCCGCAGAAGCCCAGTTATAATAGAGAGCCGGGTCGTCATCCGTAAGCTTTTCGGCACGCCTGAATATTATGACAGCTTCTTCATAACGCTTCATCATCATTAATGAAACGCCCAGATTAAAATGGACCAGATATGATTCGGGATGAACTCTTATCGCTTCGTCATACACTCTGATTGCCTCTAAAATCCTATCTTGCGATATGTAAATTTCAGCAAGCAGATTATATGCCATCTCCAGACGTTCATCGCCCATCAGGGATTTCTCCAGGTACTCAATTGCCTTATCGGTTTTCCCGGCAGCATCATAAATAGATGCCATACTATAAAAAGCTCGGCTGAAATCCGGCTTTATTTCGGCAGCAAACTTAAAGTTTGACATAGCCTCTTCAGTTTTCCCTTCATGTCGCTGAGCTATACCCAGCCGATAATAGGCTTCAGCATCCTGCGGCGCCAATTGTGTAAGTTTTTTGTAAGCAATGAGAGCATTTTTCCAATCGCCGCGTTTTCGATACAACTTGCCCAGCAAAGACCATGCTTCGATAAATTCAGGATACTTCTCCACAATAGTCTCCAACTGGTATTTGCATTCCATCTCTTCATTTTTCTCGAAACAAAGACGTGCCAGAAAGTACCTGAGTCTGTTGTCTTCTTTCAGTTTCAGAGCATTACGGATATGTTCCTGCGCTTTGTCGATCTCGCCTATGGCTAAATAACATTTCGCAATATTAACATCGGCCTCTTTTTGACCTCCGGTTTCCTTTTGGACCATAACAAACTGGTCTATGGCCGACAGGTACCTTTTGATTTTAAAAAGGCACAAACCGTAACAAAAATGTATCATGGGGCGCAGAAGCCTGTTTATCTCATTTTTCTTCTTATATTTCTTTGATCCGGTCAGCGATTCATCAGCAGTTAAATGCAAAGCTTTTTTACAGTCATGGATGGCGTCTTCGTATAAACCGCTTTTGTAACTGAGCCAGGCTGTATTATATATAATGTAAGGATTATCGCTCAAAAGCCCGGAAAGTACTGTGCAAATCTCAAGAGCTTGTTTGATTTCATCGTCATTTATAAGTTTGTCAACATTAGTCAACTGTTTGTACACATTCGATTTCAGTTTCTTATCGTCCAGCTTCAGGGTACCGGCAATATCAGCTGCTTTTAACACTGATTTCCATTCATCAGGTTCTTTAATGAATTCATTATATTTCCATCCTTCATGGCTCTGTCTTTCTACTTTTTCTATCAGGGGAGCATCTGCCAGCGATTTCTTGATCCTTTTTTTCATACCGACATAATCTGAAACCAGGAATGCTCCAGGCAAAAACATACCAAAAACGATTATTATGATTTCAAATAACGGTACCGCAAGGACACGGTCTATTACTGTGAGGACTCCCAGAGTAAGTGCGCAAAGCTGAACGGCGAAAAATATGATGGATACCGCGTCCAGTCTTCGTACACTTCGTACAGCCATATAAACAGTCATAAGTACTATCAAAAAAACAATAAATGCCAGAGAAACATTATAGTTGGTAGGGACATTTTCGAAATAATTCATGTTTTATCCTCCGGCTCAGACATCTTCATCTCATTCCAGCGCTCGCGGGATATCAGAACACGTCTGGGTTTACTGCCTTCATACCCGCTTATTATGTTTCGTTCTGCCATCTGATCGATAATACGGCCAGCCCTGGCATATCCAACCTTAAACTTTCTCTGAATAAAGGAAACTGAAGCCTGACCACAATCAATTACCGCTTCAATGGCTTCGTTCAAAAGCTCATCGTATTGATCATCTTTATTGCCTTCATCATCATTCCTGGCATTGTCGTTGATGTTTTCAATAATTTCCTCATCATAGCGGGCTCTGATCTGATTCTTAACAAAATCAACGACTAATTCCACTTCCTTGTCGGTTACAAAAGCTCCCTTGACACGAATGGGCTTGGGAATGCCAACAGGATAATAAAGCATGTCCCCTTTGCCAAGCAGTTTTTCAGCTCCGCCCATATCCAGGATGGTGCGGGAATCCACCTGCGACGATACCGCAAATGCTATACGGGATGGGATATTGGCTTTGATAACACCGGTAATGACGTTAACAGACGGCCTTTGAGTAGCGATAACCAAATGCATGCCGGCAGCACGGGCCATTTGTGCCAAACGACAAACAGAATCCTCCACATCATGCGGGGCCACCATCATAAGGTCAGCCAACTCGTCAATAATAATGACTATCTGCGGCAGTTTGGCCCCTTCTCCTGTTTCGTCAACCAATGCATTATAGCCAAGCAGATCCCTGACGCCTTTATCAGCAAAAAGTTTATAACGGGTGGTCATTTCAGTTACAGCCCACCGCAACGCTCCTGCGGCTTTATTGGGGTCTGTAACCACCGGTATCAATAAATGAGGAATACCATTATATACACCCAGCTCCACCACTTTAGGATCTATCATCAAGAGCCTTACGTCATCCGGGGTAGCCTTGTAAAGCAGACTTATGATTATTGAATTGATACAGACACTCTTCCCTGAACCTGTGGCACCGGCAATAAGCAGATGTGGCATTTTTGCAAGGTCGATAACGACGTTTTCTCCGGAAATATCCTTGCCTAACGCTACTGACAGATGTGAGGTTTGCTTTCTGAATTCTTCCGATTCCAGTACGCTTCTCAGGCTTATAGGAGCTACTTCTTTATTAGGTACCTCTATACCTATGGCCGCTTTTCCGGGGATCGGCGCTTCGATCCTTACACCGGTAGCTGCCAGGTTCAAAGCTATATCATCAGTCAAATTGACGATCCGGCTTACTTTTACACCCGGCCCCGGCTGAAGTTCATATCGGGTAAATGCAGGACCGACTGATACATTGATTATTTTAGCGTCTATACCGAAACTCGCCAGCGTACTTTCAAGTTTTTTCGCACTGTCTATCGAAGATGTCCTTATTTTCCTCATATTGCTCTCTCCTTCCTTTGATTTGGAGAGAAGCTCTGTCGGCGGGAAAATATATTCCTGTCTTTTTTCGGTTGAATAATTTAAGTTATCGGTGTTATCAGTTACAGGTTCATCAGGACTGCCGGCTTTATCAGCGATAGATTGTTTTTTTACAGAAGTGTTTTGAGTATTTGCATTTACATTTTTGTTCCGAGTCGAATTATGGTTTGATTGCGGGCTTACAACAGGATCTGCCGGTTTGCTGTGAATGTCCGGGATATTCAGCTGATCATCATGAAGTACAGGTTCGTCACCCATATATATTTGCTGGGCAGGCTCATTTTGTTCATCCTGAATATGAGTGCTTTCCGGTTCAGTATCAGTATTGTTTATAGGAAAATCGAGAATACGCGCCCGTTTTTTCCTGGCATAACTGTCTGTCGCTGCTGCCTCCTGGGATTCAATATTTCCCACGCTTTTTCGTATTTCCCGAATCTCGCGTTTTTTACGCGCAGCCTCCACTATTCCGCTGATAGCTTCACTTGTTCCTTTAGCGACACTTCTGGCAGCCTCAGCCAAAGATAGCCTTGTAATCAGCATGGCAACAATGATCGAAAAAGTCGTAAGGATTATCATCGTACCCCATTTTTTAAAAACAAACAGTAACGGTACCCCTATGATCCCGCCAACTACGCCGCCGCTGGGCATAAACTCACTGCCTTTGCCCACAGCGTTTACGCCTTCTCTATAAAAAGTCGTTATGTACCTTGACAAGGTCATGTTTTCATATTTAACGGCATCATAAAGCCCGGCCTGCAGCATGGCAGATAACAATACAAGCAGCAACAATATCAAGGACAGCCTCTTATCCTGATATATCTGCCTGGGTCTAAAGATTTTTGCCAGGCCGTGAAACATTATGATCAAAGGCAGTACGTACGCAGAAAGGCCAAAAATACCGCCCATGACTTTTCCGAACAACTCGCCCAAAGGTCCTACTATATTATCAAAGTAAATACTTAATGCCAGCAATATACCAAAAGAGAATATCAACAATCCGCTTGCTTCGGTTTTTAACTGTTTGGATGCGCTGGTCTTGCTGACTTTTTTCTTTTGAACCTTTTTCCTGCCGGATGCCGGCCTCTTTTGTACTTTTCCGGAAGCCACAAACATACCTCCACAATAATCAGCAATAATTATCATGCAAATTTACTATAACATATTGTTTTGCCCTTTGACAATGTAAGTAATCCATGATATTATTTACGTTAATTTAATGCCCATTTATGGAGTACCTGAAAAAAAACAGAATATAATTGTAGATAGAGGCGCGTTTTTCATGAGTAACTTAAGGAAGGATAACGGGTCCTGCGATCTTAAGCAAAAGGGGAAAACGCCGAAGGTTGCGGATGCCGCTTCATCCGTTGCCTGGTTGACCGGTGAATAACCTTTCAACTGTCGCTTTTGCGGAGAGCTATCGGTATGTACTTGCAAATTGTGCCTATTGTAAACAGGATAAGGCTGCCGATAGAGATATTGGGCGGCTTTTTTGTTAGCTTACTTTCGTAAATTATACAATTAAACCATCTATTATTTTGATTGGGAGGAGTGGTCAAATGAAAAAAACGTTGTTTACAGGTTCATGTGTCGCCTTGGTTACCCCCTTTAACGAGAACGGCGTTGATTTTGAAAAATTAGAGGAGCTTATTGAATGGCATATAAAGGAAGGCACTGATGCTATCTTAATTTGCGGGACCACCGGAGAAGCCAGTACTATGCCGGATGAGGAACATAAGGAAGTTGTCCGTTTCGCTGTTGAAAAGATAAATAAACGAGTTCATGTAATGGCAGGCGCCGGCAGCAACGATACGAAACATGCGATCGAGCTTTCTAAATACTGTGAAAGTGTAGGCGCCGATTCTGTTTTATCGGTTACGCCCTATTATAACAAAACCACGCAGGAAGGTCTTTACCAGCATTTTAAAGCTATTGCCGAAAGCATAAGCATTCCGGTGGTGCTATATAATGTCCCTTCAAGAACCAACCTTAATATTAATCCTGCCACCGTTAAGCGTCTTGCTGAAATTGATAATATAGCCGCAGTGAAGGAATGTAATCTGCTGCAGGCAGCGGAAATCATGTATCTTTGCGGAGACAAGATAGATTTATATTCCGGTGAGGACGGAAATGTTGTTCCTTTACTCGCTCTTGGAGGAAAAGGCGTAATTTCGGTGATGGCAAATATTTTGCCAAGAGATACGCATAATATGGTTAAATCATTCCTTGACGGGGATATTGAAACAAGCCGCAAATTGCAGATAAAAACAGTTCCGGTTGAGAAGGCGCTGTTTTGCGAGACAAATCCCATTCCCGTAAAGGCCGCAATGAATTTAATGGGATTCAATGTCGGGCGTTGCCGCCTGCCGTTGGTGGATATTTCGGAATCAGGAATGATGCAGCTTAAAAAAGCCCTTAAAGAATATGGATTAATTTAATTTATCATATATAAAAAACGGGGGTTATCAAATGATTCGCATATTGTTGAACGGATGTAACGGCAAGATGGGGCAGGCTGTCACACGGTCATGCAAATATAATGATAAGATGATGATAGTTGCAGGGGTAGATACTGCCACCAAAGAAGAAGGAAGCTACCCTGTATATACAGATCCCGGCCAGGTAAAAGAAAAGGTGGATATAATAATAGACTTTTCGCATCCCAGTGCTCTGGATAAGATTCTGAACTATGCGGTAGAAAAGTCATTGCCCATCGTTATAGCTACGACAGGCCACAGTGAGACTCAAAAAGATCTTATTATTAATGCTTCCAAATCGATACCGGTATTGCTTTCTGCCAATATGTCGCTGGGAATAAACCTTATCCTGGATCTGGTGAAACGTGCGGCAAAAATGCTCCATGGTACTTTTGACATTGAAATAATCGAAAAACATCATAATCAAAAAATCGATGCCCCCAGCGGAACTGCGCTAGCCATTGCAGACAGCATCAATTCCGCGATCCCGGGTAAGGAAATGAAATATGTATATGACCGCCATTCTTCAAGGCAAAAAAGAACCACCGATGAAATCGGTATCCATTCCATAAGGGGCGGGACCATACCCGGAGAGCATTCTATTATTTTCGCAGGAAATGATGAAGTAATAGAAATCAAACACACAGCTATATCGCGGGATCTGTTCGCGGAAGGTGCCGTAAAAGCTGCAGCTTTCCTTTACGGCAAACCGCCGGGATTCTATAAAATGCAGGATATTTTCTCATAGATAGATTTGCCAGAAGGGACGCTCCTTCTGGCTTTTCTTTTTGAAATCGGTAATAACTGCCCCCTTCTGGTTTAGGAATTTATCAATTACCGGATTTAATCTGCTTCTTTTTTATCTGTTTTTTTACTTTAATTAATTAAAATTAATTAAATATTAATGGACTAATATTGCAATAAGGTATATCATAAATTATGTAAATCAATTACTATTGTTTACTTTTAAAGAGGTAGTCATGACTAAACTTTATATTAAACAAAAGGTATTTTCCTTTGGTGACAAATATAATATTTATAACGAAGAAGGTCAGCCTGTATTTACCGTTGAGGGCGAAGTTTTCACATTCGGTGCAAAGATCCATATGTATGATGCAACTGGAAACGAGATTTATTTTATTCAGCAAAAACTATTCCGATTTTTGCCGGAATATCATATTTTCTGTGGAAACAAACTGGTTGCTATTCTGAATAAGGAGTTCTCATTTTTCACTCCAAGGCTTAGTATTCAGAGCGAGTTTGGAGACTATACCTTTGAGGGTAATTTATTTGGTATGGACTTTTCCATTTGGCGGGACGGCATTCTTGTGGGAGAACTTCATAAAGCCTGGCTGTCATGGGGTGACAGCTATGAACTGATCATTAATAATGAGAACGATGTTCCCCTGTTCTGCGCTCTTTCTATTGCTATTGATCATTGTATCCATAACGAAAAGAGAGACTGACTGTATTTTTGCTGATTTTGTATTGACAGGGCTTATTTCAGTATGTATAATAAATCTTGCTGTTCGCTTAATAAATATGCGGCCGTGGTGGAATTGGCAGACACGTACGTTTGAGGGGCGTATGCGCGAGCGTACCGGTTCAAGTCCGGTCGGCCGCACCAAATTGGCTTCATCGAGAAATCGATGAAGCTTTAATTATATGAAGGTCGCCGTACCGGGACTTTCTTTCTGCAGAAAAGAGGTCGTAGGATGGTTACTGACAAATTATCAAAAAGTTTTTTTTCGGGTATTAAAGATGGTATACCCATAGGATTAGGTTATCTCTCGGTTTCTTTTACATTTGGAATTATGGCGGTAAACTCAGGGTTGCCTGTTTGGATCGCGGTATTGATCTCAATGACTAACCTGACCTCTGCAGGACAATTTGCCGGAATAAGTCTCATCAATGCCGGCGCCCCGTACATAGAAATGGCTCTTGCCCAATTGGTCATCAATCTGCGTTATTCCTTAATGTCACTGTCTCTTACACAAAAAACCGATAAATCTTTTAATACATTACATCGTTTGATTCTCTCGTTTGGGATCACCGATGAGGTTTTTGCCGTAGCCAGCGGAAAACCGCACGATATTGATATTAAATATATGTATGGTTTAGTTACTGTTCCATATTGGGGCTGGGCTATGGGTACGTTGATGGGAGCAGCGGCAGGTTCGATTATGCCTGAATCAGTCTCTTCTGCAATGAATATCGCGATCTACGGAATGTTCCTGGCTATTATAATACCGCCTGCAAAAAAAGCCCGTCCCGTGCTGTGGGTGATCATACTTTCGGTAACCATCAGCTTTATCCTTCACTATACCCCATACCTTAACAATTTATCGGAAGGTTTCGTTATAATAATATGCGCCATTGCCGCATCCGGCTTTGGAGCGTTATTCTTCCCGGTAAAGGAGGTGGCAGAATGATATATATACATATTTTAATAATGGCGGCAGTTACATATTTGGTTCGAATGCTCCCAATGGTAATATTTAAGAAAAAAATAGAAAGCAACTTTATAAAGTCCTTTCTATACTATGTTCCATATGCGGTTCTCGGGTCAATGACTTTTCCTGCGATTTTTACATCGACTTCTTCCATATATTCTGCTATTGCCGGTACGATCGTCGCCGTACTTCTTGCTTTTAAAGAAAAAAGCCTGCTTACTGTCGCATTGTCATCCTGCCTGGTTGTTTACATCACCGAGTGGATATTGAGATCCATGAATTTGAATTGAATAAACATACATATCATATTTGTCAACATGATTCATATGGAATCAATTATTTTAATCAACTCCATTGGCTCGTCGATTATAAAATCTGCTCCCTCTTTTTCTAAAATATCCCTGTCTCTGAAACCCCAGGTCACACCCACACACACTATTCCGGAATTTTTCGCGGTTTTTACATCTACTTCCGAATCCCCTACATAGACAGCCTTATCAGGGGAGGATTTTAATTCTTCAAGGGCCTTAAGCACAGTATCAGGCGCAGGCTTTCTGGATATGTTGTCAGTTTCGCCGATGGCTACCTGTACGTACTCTCCGAAGAACTTTTTGACTAACCCCTTCACTGCTTTGTCCATTTTGTTGGAAACCACAGCAAGCTTATAGTTCTCTTTCTTCAATTGCTGCAAAAGATTTATAATACCCTTGTATGGGGCAGTTTTATTATTCATGTTTTCCGAATAATGTTTTTTATTAGCTTCCAGGCAATCCATATAGTGTGGATCGTCAACTCCTCCGGGAACGGCAAGAGCGATTAATCTGGCGACACCATTACCTAAAAATCTCCTTACCTCTTCAATGCTCCTTTTTGGATATCCGTACAGTTCCAGCGCAAAATTGACACTGTCGGTCAAATCCTCAAGGGTGTTCAGCAATGTCCCGTCCAGGTCGAATATTATGGTATCGTACTTTTTGATTTTGCTCACTCCTAATCAGTTTTCTATTTATGATAGAGCTTCTTGGACTGGTACTGGGGTTCACACGTAATATTAATGCCCAGTTTATGGAATATATTTTCATCAACTTTTGAAAGTATCACAGTTGAATGCGCCTCACAGCCCCGAAGCTTTGGCAGTTGCTCCATTGCCAGGGCAGCCGTCGGGTTGGTCGCCGCACAAATAGACAGTGCTATCAAAATCTCATCGGTATGAAGCCGCGGGTTTCGATTCCCCATGTGCTTTATCTTTAAAACCTGTATCGGTTCTATAACGATCGGTGAAATCAGGTGTATATCATGGTGTATTCCGCCCAGTTCCTTCAGCGAATTCAAAAGAAGAGCAGCTGATGCACCAAGTAATGAAGATGTTTTCCCTGTTACGATCCGGCCGTCATTAAGCTGAAGGGCTACGGCAGGACCACCGGTAGCCTCTGCCCTTTCCAAAGCTGCTCCCACTACAGGACGATCCTTACTGGACACGCCAAGCTGCTTCATTAAGAGTTCCAACCTGTACACTTCTGACTTCTCAGCAAGGCCCTGTCTTTGCGCACAATATGTGCTGTAATACCTGCGGATGACTTCCTGTTTGGCGGCTTCACTAACGACTTCGTCATCGATAATGCAATATCCGGCCATATTGACGCCCATATCGGTCGGACTCTTGTAAGGGGACTTGCCTTCAATTTTTTCGAATATGGCGTTTAAAACCGGGAAAATCTCAATATCCCTGTTATAGTTTACCGCAGTTATTCCATATGCCTCCAGATGGAATGGATCTATCATATTAACATCAGCTAAATCCGTTGTTGCAGCTTCATACGCGACATTGACCGGATGCTTTAACGGAATGTTCCATATCGGGAATGTCTCAAACTTTGCATAACCGGCCTGTATACCACGCTTGTTATCATGGTATAACTGGGAGAGGCAAACTGCCATTTTGCCGCTTCCCGGGCCTGGCGCCGTAACAACGATCAGCGAACGTGTCGTTTCAATATACTCATTCTTACCAAATCCATCGTCACTTACAATAAGTGAGATATTTGAGGGGTAATCGGGAATAGGATAATGTAAGTAAACTTTTATACCTAAATTCAAGAGCCTTTTTTTGAATTGATCAGCTGTATACTGTGCGCGATAATGTGTTATGACCACGCTTCCTACGTACAATCCTATTTCGCGGAAAGCATCTATCAATCGTAATACATCGAGGTCATAAGTTATTCCCAGGTCGCCTCTGCGTTTGCTCTTTTCTATATCATCAGCATTGATCGCAATAACTATTTCGGCTTGATCTTTTAACTGCATAAGCATCTTTACTTTACTGTCGGGCTTGAATCCCGGAAGGACCCTTGATGCATGATAATCGTCAAACAGCTTTCCGCCGAATTCCAGATATAATTTACCTCCGAAGTGTGATATCCTGTCAAGAATTTTCTTTGATTGAAGTTCAATGTATTTATCGTTGTCGAATCCAATTTTAGTCATGATAAGCTCCCATACTTTTTAATTAGTCATGTCATTTCATATCTATCTTTAACACAATAACACAACCGCCTGAACAGGTCAATTGCTCATAAACTTATTATTTGCGCATAGTCTATGATTTCCGTCACTTTTTTATCTTTAAATCGTTGTTTATGCTTTCTTTTACATTTTACGGCGCATCATAAAACAATATAATAATGGTAAATCCAGTCTGATGACAGCACAAAAAAGCATTTCGGGGTTTACCAGCCGCTATAGAATTGTAATATCAGGCAAGTCCAGAGACTTGCCTTAAGATGCTATGTGACAATAAATATAGTTGCATAGAAAAACTTAATTTATGATTATCTATTACATATATATTATGTGCATAAAAACCTAAATTGTCCATTGGTCATGGATGATACCGACTATATACCATGCATCCTCAAATTTTTCGAAGACAATCCTCAGACTTCTCCAGTCCATCCCTTCGTACTTGGGATCAATACCGGAAAAGTGATATTCTACAACAACCGAATCTTTATATACCTCTGCGCTGTTTTCAATCGTATTGCCTTTTCCCAGGATTTCGTTGTATCCTACCTGTTCTGCATTGGCAAAGTCAGCATCATATATAAATTTTTCATAATATCCCTCAAATGTAAGTTTTATTGGGTCTCCGGTACCATCATAACTTCCCCAGGTATATATCGTAGTATCGGAGAAAAGATCCTTTACATCTGCAGCAGAAAAAACCAGGTCATTTTTAACGTCGACAAAAGCATATGGACTAAAGCGTACACCTTTTTCCGGATGTACGAGTTTCGATATTTTTTCCATATCTTTATCCTTTAACGCATTGATCGCTTCCCTGGCAGTTTCATTAATATTTTCGCTGCCGCCCTCATGGTTTCTTTCTTCAATACTGGTTTCTCCTGCTATCTGGTTATCAGGGGTCTTATTCTGAACCGGTCCGCATGCTGCGAACAATATTATCACTACTAACAAAAGTGCAGTTTTCAATTTTTTCATGTTTTTACCTTCTTTCTACTGTACCTGGCTGCTCTTGCTGCATAAATCGTATGTATACTTTATTTCCTTCTCCATTTCCGGATATTTTTCAAGCATGTCCACAAATATTTCTACAACCAGAGGATCAAATTGCGTACCGGCGCCTTCCTTCAATTGTTTGATTGCTGAATCCAAATCCAGTTTTGAACGATAATGGCGATCCGACATCATTGCGTCAAATGCATCTGCAACTGATACAATCCTTGCTAAAAAAGGAATCTGATCACCTTTAAGTCCGTCTGGATAACCTGTCCCATCAATACGTTCATGATGCCATCTGACTATAGGCACGATATCCTTGAACATTGAAATAACCGAAAGTATACGGGCTCCCTTTGTCGGATGTTTTTTTATTTCATCATATTCCTCTTTGCTTAATCTTTCTGTTTTAAAGAGAATATCATCGGTTATGCCCATTTTGCCGACATCATGGAACAGTCCTGCAACTCTGAGGGTTTCAAGTTCTTTTCCTGACAATCCAAATGCCTCTCCTATTTTAACACAATAATATGATACCCTGTCAGAGTGTCCGCATGTATACTCATCCTTGGCATCAACTACCTGTCTCAGCGCCTCAATGGTATCCAGATAACGTATCCTGAGCTGTTCATAGGTCTTGTTAAGTTCTTCATTTTTTATATTGACAAGAGAATGCAGAAAAGCATTATTTACTGAAGATGCTGCCTGGGAAGCATATATTTCCAGAAGCTTGTACCCCTCAGAAATCTCGGTCTCAGTATTGTTGCTGCTTTCTACATATATTACTCCGATTGAATCATTATATTCGTTTAAAAGAGGTAAAATGATTTCATTGGAGGTTATGATGGTATTTTTTGTGATCCTTGCATTACCTATTCTTTCTAACAGTCTGGAGTTCAACATGGACATAAAATCATTGATTTCTGTCTTGTATTTTCCTATTCCTCTGAAAATACTTTTTTTATATTCATCCGTATCTATTATATTGTCAACTAAAATAAACGCATTCTCACTGCTTACCAGGGGAAGCAATTCAACCAGGATATCCTCCAAAATATTCCCGATCGGCTGTAACTGATATATCTTGGGAACAGACTCAAGAATCCTGTTGAGGCCGTCCCGGAATTTTTTTATGGTTCTCATCATTGTTATGGACTTTATGCCGGATTCAATAAGAAGCTGCAACTGGTCGAAACGATCGCTTTTCTCACAGTATCCCTGTATTTCTAAAGATTTTATTGTCTCCAGAGGTGGTGCTAAATCTTTATGTCCTGTAAGCAATAATATATAAATCTCTGTGTTGAATTGTCTAATTCTTTCTACTACTACATCTCCGTGAATAGGAGTCATTAAATAATCCAATACCAACAAATCAAAATTGCCGTTTTTTACTTTTTCTATAGCTTCTAAAGGATTTGTGCATCCTTCATAATAATAACCGCTTCTTCTTAGTATTATTGACAGGGAATCAATAATACCCGGTTCATCGTCTACAACTAGTATTTTGATATTACTGTTTACTTCCTTAAGCTTTTTTCTCATTTGTAAAAACGCTCCCCCACGTATATTTAATTAATATTTAACAGGCAATTGAATAAAAAATGTCGTTCCTTTCCCTTCTTCAGAATCAAACCACATTTTACCTCCAAAACGCCCTCTTATAGTCGAATAAGACATATATAGTCCCAAACCTGTCCCATTCTTTCCTTTAGTTGTAACCATCTCCTTAAGAAGCTTTTCTTTAATACTTTCCGGGATACCCTTCGCATAATCTTTGATAATAAACAATATGCCATCCTCTTCGTCTTCTATTGTAAACTCGATTACACCTGTTTTGCCTTCATATGCCTGTATAGCATTTATAATAATATTATCGAAAATTTGGACCAAAC